>Ga0134125_10001748_pt1 | contig 26396 bp, 47 predicted proteins | sample KB31751_FD_96464 | JGI IMG/M metagenome (GOLD analysis project Ga0134125, IMG submission 96464) | Terrestrial soil microbial communities with excess Nitrogen fertilizer from Kellogg Biological Station, Michigan, USA - KB3-175-1 | ecosystem: Environmental > Terrestrial > Soil > Unclassified ...
ACATTGTCGCAAGAAGGTTCACAGGAGAAAAAGGATTGATACAGTTCAATCCATCTGATTTAATTCTATTAGCGCCAATGGCTCTTGCCTTAATTGGTTCTTATTTCATAGGTAGAATGCCAAAACGCTTCTCAACATCAGGTGAAGAGCGTCTATGAGTCAAATTATAGATGATTTTATTCTATTTGGATCATCAGTTTTAGGAATGTCTTTATCATTTGTAATTGGATATTATTCAGGGAAACACGAGAAAAAATGAGCAATCTTTTAGTTCACTTCTTATCGCAAAAGTCTAATTGGAGAACACCAAAAGAATTATACCAAGAATTAGATAAAGAGTTCAAGTTTGACTTTGATCCTTGTCCATTCATGCCAAAGTTTGATGGTCTAATAATAAAGTGGGGCAAAAGAAACTACATCAATCCTCCATATGGTATAAAGATTGTAGATTGGATTAAGCGAGGATATGAAGAATCACAAAAAGGAAACCTGTGTGTATTTTTAATTCCTTCAAGAACCGATACAAGGTGGTGGCATGATTATATCATGAAAGCCGATGAGATACGTTTTATTAAAGGAAGATTGAAATTCTCAGGTCATAAGAACTCTGCACCATTTCCTTCATGTATAGTTGTATTCAATCCTCGATTACGTTCTAGGAGTCAAGTAAATGAAACTTGATCTATCAATCAATGGTCACGAACCAAACTGTGTATGCAGAAAATGCGGTGAAGGTAGAAGATTTATACAAGTACTACGAGGTAACAAACATGACTGATTATCCGCAACTATGTGAAGCCTGTAACATAGGCCAATTAAATTTCGTAGCCAAGAGTTCAACAGGCCAAAGCTTTGTAATCCTAAAATGCTACAACTGCGATTCTGTTTTCAAGTTTGAAAACGGTTTGCTATTCCTTACAAGCAAAGGAATGGTGTATACGATGCCAGGTAAAAAGAAATGAGTAAAGAAGAAAAGCCTAGCTTATTAAAAAAGATTTTAAGAGTAAAGCCAAAGACACCAATAACTCAAGCCGATATAGACCAATTAAAACTAGATGCACAAGCAGCAGAACTAAAAGCTAGAATACATAAAGCTAAGGCAGAAGGTCCAACAATCTTTGATACCATCACAAAAGTTATAGGCAAGTCCTCCCATAATCCGTTTGATGTATCATCTAATCCAAAACAAAAGAGATCTGATTATGATCCATTCAGGATGTAGATTTTAATGGGAGTTATTTATAAAGACAAAGCTGGAAATAAACTGTTTAGAGATTCTTTTACTGGAAATATGGAAGCTAGAAATGCAGAAGGAAAATTAGTAAATAAGAAAGGATTTGAAACTTTAGCCAAACGTGCAGGAATTCAAGGGAAGTTTGTCAAAACCAAGAAAAGCAAAGGAGTATTTTTCTAGATGGATGTAGACGAACTAGCCGAAAAACTTTCAGGCAAATGTGCACATTGTAACAGAGGCCATCACCAAGCATGTACCGGCTGCAATTGTGGGAGTAGTTATCATGGATAGTTTTAAGAAAGAAAAACCACGAGACCGCCTAGAGAATCACACCATAAGAAACTCTACAAAAGAAATGGATGGAAAACTAAACGAAGCCAAGAAGAAATTAAACGAGAGATACTAGATTGGTAGAGTTTACACAGAGAGAAAAGATTATAGTTCACGCAATGAACACAATGTTAAATCCTTCACTAAAGAATACTCCTTTTGAATTAAAGACCAACGCATTAAAGGCTGTTCTGCTTTGTGCTGGATATACCTGGAATGAAACCGAGATGACAGATATTATGGATGGCATTGCAGAAGAAACAAAGGGAGGTTTCCAGAACGCCTTAAAGTTATTAGACAGGTTCAAAGGTCAGATTGCCGGTTTGAATAAACTTTAAACTTTGTATGTTTTAGCTTCCCAATTCAAAAGATAATTGATATCAATTTTGGTATATCTATCAGCCATAATATCATAACTATCTCTACGTTTACACTGGACTAACTCATCTCGATATGGTTCATCCTTGGAATCCATCTTAACACGTTTGGAACAAAGTTCCCTAAAGAAATGCACAAACATGCCCTTTATGTGGCGGTCCTTCTTCTGTTGGAATATTTTTATATTTGCTCTATAGCCGGCCTCTTTAGTCCAGTTCCATAGGCTTTGTCTTGAGACTGGAAACAATAACTGGTCATCTTCTAAGGTATCACAGTATTCACGCAATGCCTTGTATATCCTAGGCGTGAACGTTGTTCTCTGAGGTTTCTTCCATTTGCCTTTACCATAACATATCGTACATTTAGGGTCTGCATATTCTAGGACTTTAGCATTAGAGTAATCGTTCTTATTCTTCCATCTTGAACATTTACATTTTGTCTCTACCTTTGGGTGTGTAACAAGCAGAATCCTAGTATCAAAATCACAATCCTTTTTCTTTACATGTATAGTCTCAGTGACTCGCAGACCTGTATCTTCCATGAACTCAATACAAAGTCTGGTTGTTTTACCAGAGATTGGTGATCTCCTAGTAGGTATCTTTTCTATTTCTATAAGAAACCTTTGGTATTCTTCTGGGGTTAATGTGTTAGCTTCATGATATGCAACCTGTTCAGAGTCCAATGACAACTAAACTACAGGACTAACTAATCAACTTTACCGTTGTCTGAGAGAGTAAAGATAAACCTAATTTATGCCTAGTGATAAGTAAGTTTACTGTTCCTACATCCGTAAACGATTTCTTCTTTGCTATTGATATTTTTTCCTAGGTATATACGTCTGGGAAGGTGCTAGATATGAATTTGCTATATTTAGTAATCTTTAAAGCATTTTAGAATGTAGTGTATCTCAAGGTGTTGCAAAGAGTTTTAGTTTTTAAAAAATTTGATTTTAATTTTATTATGGAGGTTAATTTTTAGTGCAAGCAAAACTTCCAGATATTAATGCAGCTTGGGTTAAGGAACGTACTTACTTCTTTACTTGCCGAGATATGCATAACTGGTCCGGCATGATACTTGCCCTTTATGCCATGAATGCTTTGCTACCTGATGAATATCGTATCAAGATAAACACACAAGAATATAATAATCTTGTAGAAGCTAAGATAGGATACATTTGTAGTTCCTGTAAATCAGAGATTCCAGAATCTATGGTGCAAGTGAAAAAGGCAATAGCGCCACTTTTAGTATCTTACATATCAGCATCAGAAACTAAAACTTATTGGGTATGCCACAAGTGCAATGGTGAAAATCTCATATCACAAACAAAGCTAATTAAAGAAACTCTGGCAAAACCATCATACCTTAAAGTGATATCAGAAGCACCAGAGAGAAAGCGAGGAATCCAAGACAGGCGAAGTTATGACCTAGAAATAACTAAATGGAGTGGAATATTCTTCCAAGAACTTGAGCATCAATTAGGTTTGTACAGAGCAGAGTACATCAACGAAATGGACAGTATGGAGGGTGACGGAATTGGAAATTGAGCAACGAGTAAGACAGTTAAGTATTGACAAGCCAAAGAAGGATCTCCCAGTAATTCAACCTTGGCTAGGATGTGAACAAGTAGTGGGTTCTCATATACTTACTACTGCGGTTAAGGAAATAGTAAAAGAGGCTAGAACTTTGGATGCAATTAAAATTAACCTAATTGGCGATCCTGGTACTGGTAAAAGCACTCTAGCTGAGACTCTAGCCCATATGATACACAAAGAAGCCTATGAAGAATACAAGATACCTTTTGCAGTTAAAATCTTCAAGAAAGAGGATTTATTGAATTTCAGACAGACAATGAGTGAAATAGAACCAGTAAACCACATACTAGTATTTGATGATGTATCTTTCCTAGCTAATAGGGAAAATGCAGAAAAACTCTATGATACCAAACAAGCTTATACAGAAATAAGACATCTAAAGACCGACAAGGCGGACGCACCAATTGATGTAAAAATCATTTCAATCTTTAATTTTCACTATGCATATGGTTTTGACAAATATATGAGAGAGTGTAATTATGCATTCTTTACAAGTGTTGGTTCAAGCTCTAAAGAAAACATACAAAAAGTCTTGGAAGGAAATAACCGTTTTCAAAGGAAAATTTATCAATTCCAGAAATTACATAGAAAAGGCAAAATCACAGGTGAATTTTTTTATCCATTAGGTAGGCATGGAAAAGGTGTAGTATATCATTACAGAAAACCATTCATACCTGTATTATTCCATAATACAGCAGAACTCAAATTTTTAGTATCTCCACAGCGTACATTGATAGATCCAGTTTGTTCCATATGTGAAAACTCTAGACATGAACCAGTCATAAATGATGTCAACGTCGAAGAATTTGCTCAAGATATAGAATATAAATTTGGAGTACAAATTGCAAGAAATGCAGTAAGAATCATGTTACTCAAAGCTGGCCTTGATGTTTACCCAAAATCAGTCAAAAGGTGCGAAGAATACATTTCTAGGTATCTTTTGTACAAAAAGATGAATTTTAATGATTTAATGGATCATTACAAGTTTAAGAACAGTAGGATAAGATTAGACGAAAAATTACCAGAAGATGAGTCTTATGATGAAAAAAAGGAATAGGATGCTATTTTCTACCTAATATTTTGGTAGCAGTTGCATAGCCAATTCGCTTAGCATCCTTTTCTGAGTATCCTTTCTCTTTGTATTCTCTTGTTACATGTTTTGCTAACTTTTCCCATTTTGCGGGCATGATAATATTTTATATCAAAACAAGTTAAACTTTTGTCATTGAGAATCATTATGAGCATCTTGGTTTACTTTTCTTCCCAAGAAGCCATCTAGTATACCGCCTCTCAATTCATCCTTAATTGTATATTGCTTTTCTATCTTGTTTCTGTTTACCTTGTCTATCAATGTACTTTGTGTATTATTCTTGTCTCTTAGACACTCTGATGATTTGGCATCAATAGAATAATCGTAACTTTCACATAGGTCCATTATCTGATTAGCCATTACATTAGCTCTTTCCCTTGTCATATGAAAAATACACTGGCTTGCCTTATCTTCTAACATCTCACGAAATAACACATATCTTCCAAATGTAGGTGAATTTATGATATGGGTCTTGTACCAAATCTTCTTAGGATTAATTCGTAGTTCCTGTGTAGTTGTACCGTTCTGATTCTGTATAGTTTCTAAAGACTGACACCCTTCGACTATCATATCTACAACGTCATTATTTGGCTTGTCAGAATCCGGTATCATAGTTTAAAAATCGATTTGTTTATTAATAAAGATAGTGGAATATCAACACGTGGCAAGTGAAGCCGTACGTGAATATAACCGCATTTTAAAACAAAAACAGCGTGAACGTGAAAAAGAATACCAAAAACTTTACCAAGATAGTAATGTCTTTGGAATTTCGTTTACTGCATTCGTACAGGAACAGCAAAAGTTATCTACTTGGAAAAAACTAAGCATAACATTGTCTGATGATGAACTCAAAATAGCTAGATTATCTTTCAAATTATCTGATGAAAATCTACGCAAGCTTGTAAAAGGGGATGTTATTTAATGGGAATTACAAACGGCAGAGATACATTTTCTCCGAGATATGTTACTGCACAAATAGTAGACTCTAGTAAACGCATCCGCAATGTTCCTATAAAATATCCTATCGGTGATTTCTTTCTGACTGAAATAGGAAAACAAACCTATTGTTTTAAGATTGATCCATCTCGTATAATGACATATCAAGAAACCATGACAAAATCATATAGAGTCTTATGGTATACAACAAAGAACTATCAGCCAATATCAGCCGGTGATAATGCCTTGCTTGAAGATGTAATTAAAACAAACAGCTTACCTAAAGTTAATGGTACGTTGTTATCAACACTCAAGACATTAGGAAAAAGGGAAAAGACAGCAGACAATGGGAAGTTTCCAGGTCATTCATTAGAAACATTAATCCAAGAAGTTAGCAAACATTCCAATCAATATTCCGAACAAGTACAGAATATAACAAACTATCTTGAACACTTGCAGACAAAACAAATAGTGACACCTGTTAGGGAAGTATCAGAATTCCTAGAAGATGAACTAATAGTACCAGATGCCAAGTTTCTAGGTGATATAGTATCAACATTGCAAAAGGTAGATCAGGAACACAAAAAGGTTACAAACGTACCGATAACAGGAAAGATGCCTTGGTTAAAGATAACATTAATCCTTGGTCTGGTTGTAGTATTGGGCGGTGCCGGTTATTACCTTTATTCATCCGGTGCATTCTCTAACTTTAGTCTAGGTGGGTTCTTAGGTCAAAGTGCAAGCTCTCAAGATTTAATGAAACAGTATCCAACACCAGAAGCCCTCAAGGTGGCAATATCTCAAGGTAAGGTAAGCGAGTCATCATTGCCACCAGATATTAAACGAGAGGTGGATGCTATCAAGTTACCAGCTACACCGCCAAAGTAAATGATAATAAGCACTAAATCGTTGACATGTTATTGTCTGAAGTAAAAACAAAGAATAATGGACAATTTAAAAAAGGACAAATACCACATAACAAAAACTATCATTCTTTAACCTGTAAAAGAGGACATGCTAGAACAAATGAAAACATATGGTTAAACCCAAAGGATAACAGGATATATTGTAGAGTATGTTGGAAGATTCGAGCAGAAACAAATAGAGAGAAAAATAGATTAACTGCAAGAAATGCTTATCATAGAAATAAACATATAACGAAAACATTAAGACGGATACAAGGTATAAGATATACAGATAAGTTAAAACGAGAAGTATTACAATTTTATGGTAACAATAAATTAGCATGCCTATGTTGTGGTGAAAATACGTACGAATTTCTTACAATAGACCATATAAACAATAATGGTAGCCAAGAAAGAAAATTAGTTAGAAGAACAGGTCATAATATATACAGATATTTAAGAAAAAATAATTTTCCCATTGGCTATCAAACTCTTTGTTTTAATTGCAATAGCGGAAAGCAGATCAATAAAGGGATATGCCCTCATAAAATGTTAACAGAAATTAATATCCATAAAACATGGTGGAAGGTGAATTAATACGGTTGAGTTAGGATTACTGTTAAATTTGGTTACCTACCAAATCATACATGTAAATTCTACTCAACCGTGTAACTGATTCTTGAACTACTCGGCAGGTGCACAAATGTGGCAAAACTGTGGGTTCGGAACTGATTACATCAAAGCAAGTCTTGGTCCTTGGAATTATATAACAGGTGGATATTTTTCTATGATTCTAGTTTCAATATTAATCGGTGCAGTTTATCTCAAATACCATAAAGCAGTTTATGTTCTTGCAATTGGAAGCTTATTCCTTCCAATATCTTACGGTGTATTTCCCGAAGTATTCTTGGCATGGGCGATTGTAATGTCAGGCATATTCATAGGTGTTATCTCGTGGTGGATTTACATAAGCCAATCTAATGAAACCTAGTTATTCGTAAAAGATATTGATAAACATTTGTCATGGACACCGGCTTAATAATCATAAAATAATGTTGTATGTATGTCTATGGAAGGTGGAGGCCACTCTATAATTACAGTCGTAGTCGCATTCATTGTAGTTGCGATTGTAATTTCGATTGGAATACAAATCCTAGGTTCGTCAGTCCAAGACTGTTCAAACCTGTCAGGATATAACAGTACCACACCAAGTGCAAGTACAGGATGGGCTGGAAGCTGTGAAAAAGCTAATACCCAAACTCAAACGGCAATCAACCTATTGATAATCATATTGATAGTGATTGCCGCAGCAGGCATTATCAGTGTGTTACGATTCATGATGGCTTAAAACACCATCAAACCCTTTTCTTTTTATTCCAATAAACTTAAAGACTATTACATTTTGAATTAACCTAGTGTTCCTTAAGCGAAAGCAGTTAATGGTTGCTATTCCAATATGGATAGTTCTAGGTGCATTTGTTTACTTTGTACCGGTTCAAAATATGATCTCATTACAGGAACACAAGTATGACTGTAAGACCAATGCAACTTATTTGCAGTTAGAAAACGGAACCATGATACCATGTAAGAATCACAGTCTAGACGATATGAACATAAAGATTAATGCCAAGCTGAATAATACAAGTTTTAATAGTACAAAAGGCTAGAACAAACTCGTGAGATTGACCTAGTTTGGGGAGTCTAGTATTCTTGGCTATCAGTATGATAGTCTTTGTTATCATATTCGGTATGATGTTTACTTTGGCACCAATGATTCTAGGTGCATTCTTTACTGTATTACCAACGCAAAATCTTGCACCGGAATGGCTACAAATAAACATCAATGTTGAAAATACTGTTAAGATGTTAATTCAATTAGTACCATCTTTTGGTGTTGCAATTATTGTTTTCAAGGTCTTGATGATTGCAACTGTGAGAGGTTCGGATTGAATCTTATTTTCTATCCAGTCTTACTGATTGGTTCTACTGCTGTACTTGCAATAATATTTCATATGATTAAATCAGGTAGAAGAAACAAGAAACTTTCTAAAAAGAAACGGGAGGAATTATTATCTTGAACAAGGAAACAATTACAATACTTTTGATTTTAGGAGTTGGTGGAATCTTCGGTGTTGCATATTCGGCAAGTACAATAATATCTGATACTGGAATATCAACAACAAATTTAACAGTTACAGGTCTTTGTACTGGTTGTGGTTCTAGTGAAGGTTCATTTACACAATGGAATACAATAGATCTTAACACAACTCTTAGTTTAGGGTTCGTCAATTCACAAACAACTGATGTGCATATTAGTGATGATGGAAACATAATCTATTCTGGTAATGTTCTTAATGTAGCTTTACGTCATAATGGAACTTGGACTTTTGCAAATTCAAGCTATACAAATATTTCAGATAAACAACAAAGCCAAAGCTTGACAGGCAAGTATCAAGTCATTTTGGATGATACATCTAATCTAAACGTAGCAGTATTAAAAGACGGAACATATATACAAAGTCTAGGTCTTAATCTTTCACAGTTTACAACACCTTCTAGTAATGGTGCAGTAGGTATAGCAATATCTCCAAGTGGAAAATACATTGCAGTTATTGGTGAAGATTCAGCCGGATTCGACCAAAGGATTATAATCTTTAGAGGTACATAAAATGAAAAAACAAACTATTGCCATCCTCGGAATAATTGCAGTTGGTTCTATTCTTGGAACCGTTTATGCGACTGGAACTGTAATAACTGATTCTGGAATAACAACCGGTGACCTAACAATAACTGGAACTTGTACAGGATGTGGGAGCGAAGCGAGTTATTCTAGCTGGACAACATTAGAACAAGAAGGAACATTAGCAAGTGGTGGCAATATAGAAAACCAAATGTTATTGGATAATAATGGAAACCTTCTAGTTTCATTTGGATGTTCTGCATGTTCGCCAACATCTTGGATTGTAACAAACACTGGTTCAACAACATCTTATACTTCTAATTCATTTGGTGCCGTATCATCTGCTTTTATAACACAGACATCAACAGGTCAATATCAGGCAATCTGGAATGATGGTGCCAAAGTAATTGATATTTATGTTAATGGTACTTTAGCGGCAAATGTTCCATTGGACTTTGCAGCCAAATTCTTCACAGGAACACAAACTGGAATAGCATTCTCACCTAATGGTCATTGGCTTGCAGTAGTAGGAACCGACTTTACAGATCATTCAAAGAACCGATTCCAGATATATAGAGGTACATAAAATGAACAGAATTTTTTTTTTACTTGCTGGAATAGTGGTATTTAGTTTTCTATATGGTTCAAATGCTTATGCTGTAACAGTTTATCCTGGAACTGTAATATCCAACCTAAAGACAAGTTATACAGCAGACGCACATCCAAATTTTAATGTGACTCAATTCAATGTTACTACTTCACATGTATTTCTTGGAAATCATTACTTTGATCTAAACTCTACATCCGGACAAGCGAGTGCCAACATAACTAAATTCTATGAAAACCAGAACATGACATTAAAGGTAACTTCTGGATTTGGAAATACACACTTATATGTTTACGGACAATTAAAACAAGTTGAATTAGGAACCACATTCTATCCTTATGGTTCTAATTGGCAATATGTTTTAGGCAATACAGTAACAGATGTAATAGTAGGATCAAACACAGATGTCTTTATTTCATTTAACACTGGAACTGGAAATATATCATTATCGGGATTTACACTAACTGGTTTTGTTAGGGGATTAAACGGATACATACAATCACCAAGTATAACTCTGTTTTCACCAGTAGATGCAAACCTTACCGAGATTGGATTGTTTGATGATACCGCATTATTAAGTGACCAAACATTTTCAGTACCAATTCCATTAACCAAAGGAAATACCGTAGTCATACCATTCAATTATACAGATAATACTGGAAGGTCTGGAACTGTACATTATACAGAGTCAGCAATAATAACCACACCAAACAGCACAAAGCTAGTATCATCCAATGTAATTACATTATTCTATGGTTCATTTACTCCGAACAAATTAAACATTAACCAGACAAATCCATTGTCTGCGTCATTCAAGTTTGTAAGAACAGACCTTAACAGTACATTAACAAATCTAGATGTAACATATCCGTTTACTTTTAACAGTACATGCAGCTTATCATATCAAAATGAAATGGCAGACCATACATATCATAACTTGCCAATATCTCATGCAACATTCCAATTTCATAACGTGTCAAATGATGTTGTAACAGTTCACTGTTTGAATGAGAATGGAAACGAGACAGGAAACTATATCTTGGTTCAGTCCGGCTTTCCATTATTGCAACAGATAAAAGACTTTAGAGCTGGACATATGGGAACAAATGGAATGTTTGGTGCATTCGATTTGATTACTTTATTATTATTGATAGTTTCAATTCTCGGTTTCAATAGAGTCAATGAATCAGTAGGTATTATAGTGAATGTAGCTATGATTGGTGCATTTGCATTCTTGGGATTAATACAATGGCCTGTAATATTATCTGCAAGTATAGCTTTGATAATGGTAGTCGCTGTGTCGAGTACAAGGAAAGCACAAGGTTATTGATATGAGAATATTAACCGAAGAACAGAAAGAAAAAGCAAGAATCAGGTCTAAGAGATTCTATGCTAAAAATAAAGAAGAACAACAAAAGAAGATGAAACTAAATTATGAAAGAAACAAACAGCGTAGATTAAAATATAGACAAGCGTATTATAATGAAAATAAAGAGTATTGTTCTAAACAAATGAAAAAGTATTGGGAGAATAACAAACATAAACTTCTTTTAAAAGCGAGATTGGAAGGACGTTCTAGTCCAAGTTTATCATTGGAATTACAGTTTGCGATGAATAGAGTTCGTCTTAGAGATAATAATACATGCCAATGGTATGGGTGTGGTCTACAGCATAAAATTACAGAAGTACATGTTCATCACATATTCCCAAGATCTGAATATCCCGAACTGGAATTAATAGAATCATATATGATTTGTTATTGTGCTGAACACCATGCACAATTTCACGCTGCTAGAGGCGATCATTATCATAAATTAATTAGAGACAAGAGAAAAATAATCATAAATGATAGACAATTATGTAATGTATTCGAAACATTAGGAGAGGATAATTAAAGATGGTTTTCGTTAGCGATAAATCTTTATTAATTATAATGTTCGTTTACGCTGTATCATTTGGTATTCTAACAGCACAATACATCTATGCAGATGTTTATGGAATTACATTAAAAGGAACTGATGGTCAACCATTAAAAGATATTTTTGTAACTATATCTGGAATGAATACGATAGCAAACGAGCAAAGTCAGATAGCAGAAATTAATTCTACCAAACTAGCAAACGATCCTCTAGGTGTAGCTAGTGCAATATCATCAATTGCTTTAACGTTAGTCGAATTAGCAAGTGGTACTTACATTTTTGATATAATGCTACATCTCGGAGTACCTTCTATTTTCATCGTTGGTTTGGTTGGTCTTTACATATTCTTATTAGCTAGAGCTGTCTTAGGTTGGATTAGAGGTGTTTTCTAATGTCTAACTTGTCTATTGCAGAGTTCGCAGTTTATGGGCTGATATGTTATTCAAGTCTGTTAATGTTAATAATATCAACTGTCAAGTCAATGCCAGATGAAGGTTCTAGAATCAATACATTGGCAAGATGTGTATTCTTGTTGCCTGGATTAATAGTAGCACCAGTACTAGCTACATCCGGTCCTGACATACAAATATCAACAGTAGATACATCAAACCTAATCAAGTCCATAAACACTACCCAGACATGGACCGAGACAACAGAACAAGTGCATAATATAGTACTCCAAAATCCCGTTTGGCTAACTGTGCATATGATGATATTCTTTGTGTTGCTTATGTATATAGTCCGGCAGTTGTTGTTATTTATGATGGCTACACCCTGACATAAGTTAAAGTAAATGTATGATACTATCATATCATGTCTGATTTAGTGCTAGAACGTTTTTGGGAGAAAGTACAAGTAGATCCTATTACAAAATGTTGGAATTGGTTAGCTGGAAGAAATCTTGATGGGTATGGGCAATTTTGGTTAAATACTAGACCTATGCGTGCTCATAGATTTGCATATGAAGTGAATAAAGGAAAAATACCTAAAAATATGACAATCGATCACCTATGTAGAAATAGAGCCTGTGTTAATCCTGAACATCTAGAAGTCGTAACTTCTAAAGAAAATACTTTTAGAGGTAATACAATGGCATTAAGAAATTCAAAAAAAACACATTGTAAAAATGGACATGAATTATCTGGTAATAATTTGTATTTAGACCCAAGAGGTAAAAGAGGGTGCAAAGTATGTAGAGCAAATTCTAGTAACAAAAGTAAATTTAGAAAGGAGAGTTTAATTGTCTAGTCAATTAGGGCAGGTTAAAGCATCTACACCTGTTCAGCCTAATCCTTATGCTAACGTTCCAGGTTATCGACCAGATGAACCGGCTAACTCTGCTTGGAATAGAACTATTCTTGCTTACAAATCCGCAGGTGTTCCTTATTCAATAGAAAGGCAAGAGACAGGACAAGCACCAATTACAAAAGAAACTCCATCCAATTTTCAATTATCTGGATTAGGAACTTCACAATCTTCTAGTTCTTCCAAATCTACGAATCCAGAATATGAGTCGTTACTCATGGAAAGCTTTGCTAAAAATACTGGAGGATTCAAAGATACCAATTATTTTAATGGCTTGTTTGAGAAAGGAATCTTAACTTCATCTGATTATGATAAACTAAATCAGATTGTAACTAATTATAATCAAGATGTTTCAGCCAAGAATGCAAAGAACCAAGCTGATTATGAATTAGCATTAAAAAATTATAGTGCTGATGTAATTTATCAAGCAAGAAAAGAAGGTGCCAATTCAATACATATATTCGATTCTAGTGGTAAAACATTAGATACAATTCCTACTAAATCAGCTACTGATATTTTACCGTTGGCTTTACAATCTTTTGCAGGTAAAGATGTATACGCAAGTACAAAATCTAATCAACAAATCCTTAGTCTAAGGCAAGAAGCTGGACAATCTAATAAAGCATATCAAAAACAATTAAGCGATTCACTTTACAATCTTACATCACAAGGATATATAATTAAAATAAAAGATAATTCAGGTAAAACACTTAAAGAAACTTCTGGTGCAAGAGCATATCATGATGTATTACAAGCACAGAAACAGTACGGAAATAACATATCGTATGATGCATATTTTCCAGCTAGGAGTAATCTTGCTAATGTTCAAAAATCTGATTTCATAAAAGATCCATTAGGTACATTAGGTGAATTTTTTGGTGGTGCGGTCAAAACGGGTGAAACAATTGCGGCACAACAAATAGCATCATTTTATTCTGCTGCAAAAGCACCAACTGGCAAATCAATTACTACACAAAACAATTTCCTTGGTATTTCTATTCCTTTGCCGAATGAAAATTTCATTCCCGCTTATGCAAATGCATTAAAACAGCAAGGAAAAGGATTCATTTCTTCCGGAGTTAATGTATTAGAGCAAATAGGCAGAGCTGCACCATATTTAGGAATACCTGTAAAAGAATCAATCAATTCACTTGTCAGTGTACTTCCGTCATCTTTCAAACAATCCCCTAACCTAGCACCAGAAGCTTCTGCTTTTGCAAAACAATATTCATCATCAACTGCTTATGATATAATGTCTGGTCAAAAAACAACAGGTTTAACACAAGCTGGTTTAGCAGGTTCATTATCATTAGCAGTATTTCTAACTGCTGAACCGATTGTGGAAGCGGTGCCTTTAAGGGGTGCTGGATTAGGTATTGGAGTACGTTCATTAGAAACAGGAAAAGAAGTTTCTACACCATCAAGAACGTTATTGTTTGGATATGGTGGTAAAGGTTCCATTCCTTTATTCAGTTATGTAAATGGTAAGATCGTAAAAGGCGCACCTAAACCAGAACAAGTAGTTCCAAATAATTTTAAAATAACAAGTTTTGGTCGTGGTACGCAGATAACTGGCAAATCATCAGGTTGGGAAACAAAATATCTTACTAATCAAGTCTTTCTCAAAGACCTAGAAACGAGGGGAAAATTAATTCAAGGCAGTGCCGATGTAGTAAAGGCACATGAATCCATATTCAAAACTTCAAAAGGTGTAAAAGATGAAACCCCAAAAACAATTGAGAACCTTCTACCAGAAAAATATACAACTGCATCGAAAGAAGCAACTTACTCACAATTAGGAAAACAACAAGGAATGTTTTCATGGTTATCACCTTCAGGTAGAGTGGGCAAGCTTGGGGGAAGTGGTGCATTATTCTTATCCTTACCTGACAGATTCCAGAAAGCTATGGGGCAGCCTAAAGATATTGATGTACATGTTTCATCTATATTTGGGGAAAACTTTGCTGCATTAAGACTTACTAGCAAATTAGCAAAAAAAGCAAACAAATCAGTTGAAAATATACAGGGAAATATCATTGAAAATCCTAAAGTAGTAAATTTCAAAGGTAGGCCATTAAAAACTGAACATCTGAATGATATTGTACAAGGATTGCCAAAAGAAAAAAAGAGTATAATAAGCGGTGAAACATCTGACTTAGAATTTCACCATATAACTAAAGGTACAGGAGTTAAAGAGTCTGGTATAATCCTTACAAAAAAAGAGCATATTGCGATAACCGCATTGCAAGGTCAACTAGGAAAAGTCAATAAAATTAAAGGTTCAAATCAGATTCTAGATTTATTTGGAGAAAAATTAGGCAAGAATCCTTCTAATAATCTTGGAACAAGAATAAACAAATTCCTTAGTGAACCAAAGAATGTTCAATTAACAAAGAATGTCTTAGATAAAGCATATGAATCAGTTTCTAAAGTTAAAGAAGGCCCAAAATATGAAAACATTGGCAGAGATATTACTGCCACTGGTAAGGGAATTATACCTGGTAAGGCATTAGAAATACCTAATCCAAAATCAAAAGAACCTTATGCATTATTAGGTTCCTCAACAGGCAGCCAAGAGATAAGAATTTTCAATGAAAAGATTAGCACAAGAACCATTAAACCTAGAATAAGTAGCACTAATAGGCAAAGAGTAACATTTGTTTCAGGTGCGAAACAATTAGCGGATCAGATCAGAACATCAGTTTCTATCCAGACACGTGCAACAATAGAAGAACAAATGCGAACTGCACCTGGTATTGCTGAACTTGCTAGAGGCGCAAAAGAAAAATTAAAAGGTAGTGCCGCATTCGTTCCACCTGCTTTCAGAGTTAAAGACCTAGTAAGAGAGACATTAAAGACGGAACATTATGCTGAGCAATTTGAGAAGAAAGGAGAATTAGGAAAAGCAATGATACTGAGAGAGAATATAAGAACTGTAAAAGGTTATGCTGAACAAATTTATAAAATTGATTGGGCAAAACTTGAATCCGAAGTTATAAAGGAACCCGTAAAATTTGAAAACCCGACATCAATATTTCAATCTGCTAAAAATATTGCACCTAATACTGTAAAAGGATTTAGGACAAGTTCACCATTTATTCAAAGACCTACACCAAATTCAAATCTAAGAACAAGGGGTGTTAATTCAATGAATAGTATATCTTCTAATATTTTATCATCACCTGTAATATCACGAAATCGATTATCATCATTTAGTACAAGATCCAGGTTTAATACAATTAGTGGTTCTAATAAAAATCCTATAAGGTCACAACGCCCTAGTCAAACATCACAAACAAGTACAACTTTTTCTAGTATTATGAAAAGTTCAGGTTCACCATCCAAATCTCCTAGCAGTAAGTCAAGTATGTCACCTTTTAGCAGTATTACAAGACCACCAAGTAGTTCACCCTCAAGGTCACCGGCAAAATCTCCTTATTCACCTTTCTCTACACCACCAAGTAGACCTCCATCAAGTCCACCATCACCAAGTCCTAGCAGTCCACCTTCTAGTCCACCAAGTACACCACCATCAACTCCACCGAACACACCGCCATCAAAGAAACGTTTTCCTGGAGTACCATTCTTTGATTTTAATCCTGAAAACGGTCCAGGTAGTCCAGTTGGAGGCGGTGGATTAAAGAAAAACTTTCTAGGTAACGTACCAGAATTTGCTTTCACTGGAATGTTCAACAAGACTGAAATCAAATATGCCAAAGCCGGAGGCATACCACGAGAATACAAAAGCGGCAAGCCTGCCTTCAATGCATTTACCAAAGCTTCAGGACAACAAGCCGGAGGCAAACAAAAGATAACTGCCAAGTCTCAAGAGTCATCATTTCTTTTCGACAAGTTCTCAAGCCAAGGCAAGAAAAGCAGCAAGCAATCAAAACCCTTATCTAACAAATTCAACCGATTAATATAATGAGAAAATGGAAAAACAACGAACCATTCCCACTACGAAGAAAGAAGCTTTACTACTTTGGCATTGGCGGTTCCTTTGCCCTAGCCGGATTACATTATCTAATGTATGGATTCCTTAACATAGAAAACTATGTGGCAATTGCATTATCCGGATTCCTGATTTACTGCATCCAGTTCGGAGGCGCATATAGACTAGCTAGATACTTTGCAGAAAGAAAGGTACGCAAGTCTGACAATGATTGGGATCCACACTGGATTAAATAATTTCTTCTAGCCTGCTAACCTTTTCACGTTTGCCTATCTTACATATTCCCTTATGGATCTTCTCGTAATGTTCTTTGCAGCATAACGCACCGCATGTATTACATTGTTTTATAGCTTGGGTTGCGCATATGTAGCAATCTCTATTCATGGTTACCACTTTTTGTTAGACGTAGTAAGATCGCAAGTATGTCTAATACAATCACTTGGACCTATACCGCCCGATGTCTTGTTGCTAAATAGATAATGGCCTTGTAGTATAGTCTTGTAATGAGATGCCATTACCAAAGAAGAATATGGATTATCAAAAGTAAAAGGATGTAATGTTCTTGTATGGTTTGTAACTCCCTTAAAGCTGGTAGAATTAGCAGTACAGTTGTGCAGCATGAAATTAATCGTATCTTGCAACAGTCCAGGTATATTCGCTATGGTAGCTATATCACATCCTTGCATGTATCTATTATCAAAATTATACCAAGTATTTTTACTTTCGGTTTCTGTCTTGTTTACATAGGTAAAGCTATTGGGCTGGATTATTATCTGTCTAGACTTTTCCGTAGCAGTAACATCAAAATAACATTCGACACAGATTATTGTATTCTTTGAATATGAATATGCTAGCCAATTGTTTTTCATTTGTGGTTGTGTTCTGGAATACAAACCATCATGAATAACAAACTTGCCTGATGCCATCTTGTTTGAAGTATCATATACCATTAGTTCAGAAATAGGAGGACATCCTTTCAAGTTGTTCTTGTTTAGTATCTCACATGTATTTGATAGTGATATTAGCAACACTGGAAGCTTGGCAGTAGACTTTGTATAGTTGGCAGGTATATGTGGCGTACCGCCTGTTCCACATGTACCTTTAAAACAATATTGAGATTGTGTTGATACTACCTTTGGAACTATTATTCCAGCTACGGTCTTGTCTTGTACCTGTGAATGGACAGGAGTGTGGATCGCCATGATGAACACAAGTGTGATGATGGTGAGAATAAGGTACAGGCGATCCACGATTCTACTCTTACAAAGGGAGTTTAAATTAGTTATGTATGACAGAACTGGAACGCCTATTCATTATCCATCTAGCTACCTTGTATATGATGACTCCATCCACCGCACATGAGAAAGCCAAAGAAACAGGCGTGACTATCCACAAAGGCAATCCAATAAAGGTAAGAACAAAAGGCATAACTACACCTGCACTAAACATTAGTACAATTCTTTTCTTTGACATGATATTTACTAACACTTGACTATAGATAAAAGATTGTATGTTATTTTCTAGAATCACATTAGTATCATAAAATCTGAAAATTTCTTGTATATTATTTTTATAGACCTATGTTCTGTAACTATCTAATGAAACGCACTTGGTCGTATGATGGAACAGTTTCTATCTCAAAACAAATCAAGCGTGATGAAACAAAAATCTGTATGGAATGTGGAGGATTTTCTGGACACTTCAATCGGTGTAGTAAGTTAAGAGAAATAGAACTTCAAGAAGCAATCAATGAAGCATGTCGTAATGACAAATCACACACAGAGAGGTTAAGTCAAAATGGATGAATCTGATTATGATAACATTGAGGATATCATAAACGATGGTCTTAGTTTATTGTGGACTAAAAGTATGGTCGCAGAATGTTTCAAAAGAGGATTGACAAAGAAACAAACTATACAATACATGTATGATCTAGCTGAGTTCACCACTGATATAATCCAAGACTTGCATGAAAGAGAAGGAAATGAAAAGGAGATTATACAGAAATGACGCCTAAACTTCATCCAGACTTTCACATATCCCTTTTTTATAAAGATGGTAAACCCTGCATGCTAATTGAATCTAAGAGTATGGACCTCTTGGAAGCTTTACACAAACTAATTTTGGGATGGTTGCAATGATATTATTAAATTCATATAATCTTAATAACTATTATGTATCAGATTACAGTTATGCCGTTGGCTTCCATACGCACACATGTCGTAACCATCATCACTACCTTTTGGAAAGTGATTACGTTAGACACCGAACTTATGGAAAAAATCTGACCAGACCATATCTTGTTGCCGTCAACGGCATAACCTCCCCATCGAGTTTTCAAAGAGTGATGGGGTGTATTTTTTCCACTAATGGAGTTATATTATGAACGAACCTATAAACAAATCCTCAGTAAGAAACACATGGCAAAAGGATAAACCTGTATTTGACAAAGAACAAGTTAGCAAGACTGTAATCTACCTAAAAGGTATAGGAAGAAGATGTCAAGTTTGTGATAAACATCTTTTTGGAAGAATTGATAAAAAGACTTGCTCACAGAAATGCCGTTCCAAGATGAGATATGAAAAAACAGGCAAAATTCAACCAAATATAATCGGAGTTCACGCTTTCATATCACTAAGGACATGCAAACAAAGAAATAAAGAATTTCGAGTAATCAAAGTATATCTGAAGAAAGGTGTCATTGAAGAAGTCAAGATAACGCCAGAGTCAAAAGAGTTATGGTCTTTGTTAGAAAAAATTGAGCAATTCAGAGATATATCCAAGCCGTTGGAGATTACAGCATGACAGATTCATTCATAGTTGGTCAATGGTACAAGATAGAACTAGCTCAAATAGAACTTCAAAGAATGAGGGAGAAAGAAAAGAATGTGCGGAATTAGGAGAGAGATTGTTTTGATTAGTCATATGGATATAGAAGAACCAGACGAGGAATTTGACTGGAATGGAGAAAGTGATTTAGGAGATGAATTACTTTGAAACCTAAATTCATTCCTCATGAATGCAAGTCAGAACCTAATTGTGAAATATGCAGAGATTATGTTAACAAGCTAGATGCTCATAGACAGTCCATTTCGAGAGGTGAATCTAAAAGGAAAATTGTATTTCGTTTAGTTCAGACATCAGAACTAAGCAAGGATAGCGAGGGAAAAGGACAGGTATTTGACTTGCCTAAACCTCGTCTTTCCAGACCACAAACTATGAGTTGAGATAATGAAGTCTAATCAAAGATATGTTGACAAGGCGAGGAAAAACGCCACTCGTAATTTTGACGCCAACAAACTAGATTATATTCAAAAACATTCCAAGCTTAATTGGTTATCAGATAATTGTATTTCTGATCCTAGATTCTCAACTCCGAATAAAATAAGATTGCCTGATTTACTTATCAAAGGTATTCCTGAAATCATTCTAGAACATGACACAACTAAACTACATGGTGAACTTGGGTATGCAAATGAAAGAACTCTAAAACGAAATCAGGATTATGCAAAAGCAAACAGACCTTTCATTATTGTTAATGAAGATCTAGCCAAGCTATTGAAACTAGATGAAGCAAGTCTAGCAACATATCTTTACTATCATGAACTTGAACAGTGGAGATCACATCAGATATGAAAATCAAATCAATCTCAACACCTGTTATGTGTCAGAACTGCGGAAAGCGAAGCGATAGGCATACTCAGGAACAAGCAGATAATTGTAAGATGGCTAGGAGTCTGAAAGCTTGACTTGCCAATGTGGTCACTCTGGAAATGACCATATATTTTCAGAAGGAACCGAGGTATGCAAATATCCAAGATGCATGTGTATGTGTTTCAAAGAAGCTATAGGCGATAATTCAGTAATACCAAAACACCAAAAATATCTAGAGCAATATGAAAAGACAGAAGAGAAGGTCAAGTATATTCTTGTCAACATTCCAGAAACTAGGAACCTAAAGAACAAGGATTTTGTTTTCTTCTTTTGGCATATGGTTCACAGACTCAACATAGTTAACAATGAAACAATAAAGAAGCTAACAGATCCTGAATCGATTAGGCGTTGCAGACAAGCATTAGTTCAAGAGAATAAAGCAAAGTATGGTCCAACGGATTCAACCTTTGAAGAAGAAAAGACAATGAAAGAAGCTGCAACATATCAATATGTAATGGAGAAATATCTATGAGCTTCTTCATGATATCAGCAGAATACCTTTCAGAATTAAAAGATAAAGGATATTACGATCAAGGTTTTATGACTGAATATGAATTTCTTTGCTTTGAGATTTACAAGATTAATCATCCTGAAGCATTGGAAGAAGTTAACAGTATACAAGAAAAGAAACTGTTGGAGAGAGAGATTCTAAGGTGAGCAGATTAAACAAGAGAGAACACGATATGTTCTTTCCTCAAATGATTGTCAAGTATGGAAATTGGTGTTACAAGTGCCAAAGAACACCACTAGCACAAAGTAAAACAATGTACTGTAAGAGATTACTTATCCATGAAATAAAGTATGAAAGACCTTTGAATATAGATAACATGCGCCCATTATGTGATTCATGCAATCAAGAGATCCATCCACCTAAACCAGAAGAGCTAAATGAAAAACTAATGAAACCGGAACTTAAGATAAATCGTGCTAACGAACCACGAGCTAGACAGTATATCATAAACCGAATCCTATTAGATGGTGAATGTGATTATAACAAACTTGTTGCAGCCGCAGCCGAAAAAGTAGGAGCTAGTACAAAGGCAGTAGAAACATACATGGATAAATTGACATCAGATGAAGGCAAACTAAAAGAGATGTTTGGAACCGTATATCTTCGAGGTTATGAACCACAAATCAAGTTTGACCTTATGACAAATACCTGGATAACCGAAGTACCAGCTAGAGTAATACCGCCTGAGATTGTTCAATCAATCCAAGATGAACTGCAAATAAGTCGAGAAGGTTAAGCAACGTTTCTCCACCCCCACCCCATTATTTCCACTAACTTTCTACCTAGACAAGAAACATTCCTAATTCGTGCCTAGACTTGTAATCATTTTGATTCTAGTCGAGAGGTTATGATGTTATTTTCTCTACCTATATTTCCACTCAAAGAAAAATTCACTGCTCGACTTGTTATTTCTCTATCTATCGGTAAATTTCCAGTAGTGTTTAATAATTACCGTACCAAAGCAAAATAGAATGGCGTCAATAATGGAAATGAAATCAAACGGATTATCCTGTAAAGGATGTAAGCATGATCAGACAAAACACCTAGCAAACTCAAAGCATTGCCTATTTGTAAATGAGGAAAATAAGATGTGCAAGTGTTCCTTTTTTAGGTAATCTTTAAAGGGTATTAATAAGGAAAAGAGACAATGCAAAAGGTTGTTCTATCCGGACTGTTTCTATTTCTGATACTCTTCTCTTCTTATGCCTTTGCAGACGGGCCATACCTAAACATCCCACCTACCAATGCTTTTGACAAGATTCATTCTGATAATGGAACCGTAACGGCTGCTAACTTTTCTATGCCTCTAAATATCAAAGGTGGCTCTAATTGTTCCGTATTATCAAGTAACGGAACCCATACAGTGACCATATCTTGTACCACGCCAAGCATAACTAATCAAGGAACCTATAACAAGACACTAGCTAATAATGTAGTAGTAAACTCAGGTGGATACCGTATCAATTACATAAACGGAACAAACAATCCTGTTACAGTAGTTAATGATCCTACTCGAAGCCAAGTAAACGTAACCATATCCTCAACAGGGTCTGGTGGTGGAGTTACATCCCTCAATGCTCTGACAGGTGCATTGGCAATCGCATGTGTAACTGGAAACACTACTTGTTCATCTAACGGTATCAATACTATAACCATCAATACCGCCTGGAATATCGTAACTACTGGATTATCAGCACAAACAATTACCAAAGCTTTAACACTAAATTCCTTGATTCTAGGAGGTAATGCAGATGGTAATTCAAAGAATTTCACAAGTTTATCAGACACTAATTCAACACGCTTCTTTCAAGGAACATCTAGAGTAATTGATACCATAACAGGCAGCGCACCAATTCAAGCTGTAAAATCCGGTGGTTCCTATACTGTATCATGTTCTACATGTGGAACAGGTTCCGGAACCGTAACCGGATCTCAAAACGTAGGCCACGCTGCAAACTCAGTAGGTGTCTTGGCTACTGCATCCAGCACAACAATCAAAGGCAGAAACTTTACAGGTACTTCTCCGATTACGATAACCAAAACAAATGATACAGATGTAGCCGTAGGATGTTCGACTTGTTTGACATCTGCAATCACATCCCTTAACGGACAATCTGGTCCAAGTGTTAACATAGTATGTCAGACTGGAAATACAACATGCACTAATTCAACAAACCAAATCAAGATAGGTTTTGGTGTCAATCCTGTTATAACAGGCGGTTCACCACAAACTATTTCAAAATTAATAACATCAACAGGTGGCTTAACAATGTCTTCTTCTAATATTGACCTTGGAACAAACCAGATAACAAGGTCTGGACACTTTACGGTACTGGACTTGACATCTGGTACGTTATTACATACTAACGGTACTTTTCTTGGTACTCATTCAAGTGGTTCTCTAGGTACATCTGTTACTGTAACATCGCTTAACAATGCTGGTCACGCATCTACTTTTCCTTTGACTACTGGCACTTTATGCCAAACAAACATGACAGGAACCTGTGGTACAAATTCTGGTGTAACATCAATAACTGGAACTGCACATAACGTAACCGCTTCGGCTAGTACGGGTGCTGTTACTTTGAATACTGGTGATGGTGTAGTACAGACCGGATTATCTGCCCAAACCGTTACTAAACCAATAAAACTAAACCAATTAAATGCATCCAGTTCATTAGTTGATAATAATGATAATACAAAGAAACTAACTTGGTTACTTTCAGGTATGACAACCGGAAAGACATTAACCATACGTTCTAATCAAACAACTTCACAGGGTCTTAACATTCCTGATATTTCAAATACCGATACAGTTGACCTTTTGGGGTTATCTCAATCAATAACAGGAACAAAAACATTAACAAGTAGTAATAATAATTTCACAAGTCAATTCTATATTGATCATTCTATTTATAAGAATGATCAAGGTGGGTCTATTGAATTAGGAGGTTCAGGAAAAAACCCTGTAACAAACGGAGAACCTTATATAGATTGGCATTTTGGAAATGGTAAAGCACAAGATTTTAACATTAGAACAATAAATGTGGCTAACAATACTTGGAGAATACAAAACCCCACATCAGGGCCTGTAATTGATTTTGGTGATACAATAGTTAATTATGTAAAAAACAACTGGATACCAATAGCTGATTCAACAGGTGCAAATGGAATATGGAAAAGTTCAACAAATGCAGATGTTTTAAAATACAGAAATAATGCTGATTCTACAACCTATAATATACTATCAACATTAGGAGCTGTAACAACATCAACACCCGCAGATCCAACAGGAACCACATCTACAACTGCAAAAATGATGGGGTTAGCTGGGTCAATTACACCAGCAGTATCTACAAGAATAGATGTAACTATATGTGGCCAAATGGCAAACAGTCTAATCAATGACGGTGTAACCGTACAATTAAGATACGGAACTGGTACCGCACCAACCAATGGTGCCACATTAACCGGTACACAACTAGGTGCATCACAAACAAATACTGAAAAAGTAGCAGCCCAAAATGACGGCTTTTGCGTAACAGGAATAGCAACAGGATTAACTATTGGCACGGCTTATTGGTTGGATGCAGCCGTAAACGCAGTTACAGGCGGAACAGCATCAATCACAGGAATCACAATTAAAGCAAATGAAATTTAAAAGTTAATTTAGAACTAATGTTTATGATATCCATGAACAAACGCCTACTCCTGATACCATTACTTGTAATCCCATTCATCTTAATCATACCATCAACATATGCAACAGATCAAACCTATACATTGGATCAAATCTTTGGTCACATGGTTAACTTTACTCTAGGCGACAAGCTAGTCATACTAAACAATGATACCAACTTTTCCCACTCTTTCAAAGCAATATCTAATGATGGCTATACAAGATCCACTCCTTCCTTATTTCCAAAAGACTCTTACAAGGTACAATTTGAACAGCCTGGAAACTATACCATACGAGACGACTTTAACAGTAAAAACATTGGCTATATCAACGTCATAAACCAACAACCTATAACACCGATCACACAAAACACAACATCATTGTCATTCTCAGGCATATCAAATTCAACCATAACACCAATACCCGACACAACAACATCAACCTCAACAGATGCAGCTTATTGGAAGTCTCAAGCTATGACGTGGAAGTTCCTAGCACAACAATATTACAACCAATTACAGGCATTTCTCCAACTCACTTCGTAAGTTCTCTTTCTTATCAACTTGAATCATTATGCTAGGAATCTCCACTAATTGACCTATCCAAAAGCCTGACTTTGTTTCAATTACCTTAACATGATATGGAATAACCATCTTGTCAAACTTCCATGAACGGTTCGTTACTTTGGTCATCGGTAAACAAAAACTCCTAGTCTGAATATATCAACGGTCAAATATAATACTCCATAAACTCATCTTCGCTATGAGGATGTCCACATTCTGGACACTCCCAAATACCTTTTGATACTAGATTCTTATCAATTTTAATATCATCCTGATTATTACATTCTTTACAAGTATAGATTAGTTTACTCTTGTTATTATCAGTCATGTTTCCTCAATGCTGGACAGTATACTTCATGATAAAATGCTAAATCCATATTCACAATATGACCACATCTGTTATCCTTTTTTCTTAAACCGAATGATGAGTCAGTCATGCTTTTCATACTCCAGTTCAATTAGTTTCTTAAATCCTTGTAAATCAACAGTTTGCTTAATCTTCTTTTTTATCGGTTCATCTGTTAGAAAATCAATCTCCTTTTCTGTAAGTTTCTTTCCTGCTCGGAGTTTGGAATGAATATCTTCCAGACAAAGTATTTTAGATGTCATTTAGTCTCACCCAATACTTTATTCATGCATCCACTCCAACCTTGTGAAATATAGTTATCAGATTCGGAACAATATAATTTTGCTAGTAAATGATTAGTTTGATTTTGTTGTTGTATAAGTTGTTTATTCTGTTCAAAGATTTCTCCTAAGTAACATACGGCTGCCTTAGTAGCCCATCCATCATTACAATCCCATCCATTATATGATACTGCATAAGCAGTAGTCGGAATTATTGTTACTAGAATTAAACCAATGATTAGATAACGCTTTGGATTTTGTGTCATTATGAATACCTCACATAACTAGGAACCCATTTGTTACATTGTTCATAGATTCCATTCTGTCCAATATATTGATGACAGTCATCTGCATAGTAAATTGTATAATCTTCT
>Ga0134125_10001749_pt1 | contig 26395 bp, 27 predicted proteins | sample KB31751_FD_96464 | JGI IMG/M metagenome (GOLD analysis project Ga0134125, IMG submission 96464) | Terrestrial soil microbial communities with excess Nitrogen fertilizer from Kellogg Biological Station, Michigan, USA - KB3-175-1 | ecosystem: Environmental > Terrestrial > Soil > Unclassified ...
GACGGCGGCCAGCACCTCGAGCAGCAGGTGTTTGTTAACCACGATGCTCCGAATACGAAGTCCAGGGTGAGCTACAAGGGCGCGCTCCAGGGCGACGGCGCAAGGACAGTGTGGGTCGGCGACGTCCTGATCCGTCCCACCGCCTCCGGCACCGACAGCTACGAGCAGAACCGTAACCTGCTGCTCACCGAGGGCGCGCGCGCCGACTCGATTCCGAACCTCGAGATCGAGACCGGCGACATCTTCGGCGCGGGCCATGCGAGCGCGTCGGGACGCTTCGATGACGAGCAGCTCTTCTACCTTCAGGCTCGCGGCATCCCGGAGGACGAGGCACGCCGTCTCGTCGTTCGCGGCTTCCTCTCGGAGATCGTTCAGAAGATCGGCTTCCCGGAACTCGAGTCCCGGCTGCAGGACGCCATCGAGGCGGAACTGCTGAACAGCACGGCGGTCTGATCGAATGCCCGTCAAGATCTGTGCCGAAGCCGACATCGAGGTGGGCGCCGCTGTGCGCGTCGTCATCGACGACGTGCCCATCGCGGTCGTGCGAGACTCCGCGGGCGTCGTGCACGCCATCGGAGACACCTGCACGCACGGTGACATCTCTCTCGCGGAGGGCTTCGTCGAAGACGAGACCATCGAGTGCTGGGCTCACGGCTCCAAATTCTCGCTCGTGACGGGCAAGGCATTGACCCTGCCCGCCTTCGAACCCGTACCGGTCTTCTCCGTATCCATCGTGGATGGGGACGTCTATATCGACCCGACGCCCGTCCTCAACAACTAACCCAAGGAAAGCAGCCAGATCATGTCTGTACTCGACATCAAAGACCTGCACGTCAGCGTTGAGACCGAGCAGGGAGCGAAGCAGATCCTGAAGGGCGTCGACCTCACCGTGCGTGACGGCGAGACACACGCCGTGATGGGCCCCAACGGTTCCGGCAAGTCGACCCTCGCCTACACGATCGCTGGACACCCCAAGTATCACGTCGAGAGCGGCAGCGTCACCCTCGACGGCGTTGACCTGCTCTCACTCACCGTCGACGCGCGCGCGCGCGCCGGCCTCTTCCTCGCGATGCAGTACCCGGTGGAGATCCCCGGCGTCGCCGTGTCGAACTTCCTCCGCACCGCCAAGACCGCCCTCGACGGCGAGGCGCCGGCCATCCGCGGTTGGATGAAGGAGATCAAAGAGTCGATGAAGAACCTGCGGATGGACCCGTCCTTCGCAGACCGCAGCGTGAACGAGGGATTCTCCGGTGGTGAGAAGAAGCGCCACGAGATCCTGCAGCTCGAGGTGCTGAAGCCGCGCTTCGCGATCCTCGATGAGACCGACTCCGGCCTCGACGTCGATGCTCTCAAGATCGTGTCGGAGGGCGTGAACCGCGCGAAGGCGAACACCGATCTCGGCGTGCTGCTCATCACCCACTACACGCGCATCCTGCGCTACATCAAGCCCGACTTCGTGCACGTCTTCGTCGACGGCCGCGTCGCCGAGCGTGGTGGTCCCGAGCTGGCGGATACCCTTGAAAACGAGGGCTACGATCGCTATCTCGCCGAGTCGAAAGTAGGCTAGTTCCATGGCTGTCGCATTGGCTCCGGCGCTCTTCGACCAGGTCGAGGAGGCGCTGAAGGACGTAATGGACCCCGAGCTCGGGGTGAACATCGTGGACCTCGGTCTGATTTACGACCTCAGCTGGGACGACGAGAATGACGCGCTCATCATCAGCATGACGCTGACCTCGGCGGGCTGCCCACTCACCGACGTGATCGAGGAGCAGACCGCCGAGTCGCTGCACGGTGTCGTCGACCAGTTCAGAATCAACTGGGTCTGGATGCCGCCGTGGGGACCAGACAAGATCACCGACGACGGCCGCGACATGATGCGCGCCCTCGGCTTCGCGATGTGAACTCGCGCAACCTGTACAAGGAGAACGGCCCGGTAGCTCAGCTGCCGGGCCGTTCTTGCTGCGAAGTGATGCTCTAGAAGCCGTCTCGCTCGTCACGGTTGTCGGCCGCAGCGATCTGGTGCCAGGAGAAGCGGATGACCGCGGCGCCCAGCAGCGCCTTCACAGCGCCGCCCAGCAGGAAGGGGTACAGGCCCGCCTGAAGCGTCTGCTCGAGATTGAGGTGAAGTGCGATCGCGAGCCAGGGGAGACCGACGACGAACGTGACGACGCTTCCCGCGACGAAGGAGAGGATGGCACCGACAATGCGGTGGTCCCAGGCGCGCTGGGCGAGCCATCCGGTGAACGCCGCAGCGAAGATGAAGCCGACGATGTAACCGCCGGTCGGGCCGAGGATGACGCCGACGCCGTGCGAGGCGTCGCTGAAGACGGGGAGCCCGACGATACCGAGAACCGCATAGAGCACCATCGAGAGCGTGCCGCGCAGAGCGCCGAGGGTGCTTCCGACGAGCAGAACGGCGAGAGTCTGACCCGTGATCGGCACCGGCCAGATCGGAATACTCACCTGAGCCGCAATGGCCGTGAGCCCCGCGCCTGCGGCGATCAGGGCGATATCCATGGGAAGGCCGCGTGCAAAGACACGGTCCGCGATGGTCGGACGGCCGACGGCAAGGGTGAGGTTGGACATTCGATCTCCTTCGGGTGCGGGCATTCACGCGCCGCTCACGAAATATACTAGGTGCCTACCCCCTTGGCTTCCGTTGTCGCGGCAACACAAAGAAATGGACTTTGCCTGTGCTCAGCGTGCACGACGTCGAACTGCGGGTTGGTGCCCGGGTGCTCATGGAGGACGTCACTTTTCGCGTCGAACGCGGCGACAAGATCGGCCTCGTCGGCCGTAACGGCGCGGGCAAGACCACGCTGACTAAGATCCTGGCAGGCGAAGGCCAGCCGACCGACGGCACCATCGATCGCGTCGGCGAGGTGGGTTATCTTCCGCAGGATCCCCGCAGCGGTAACCCGGCGGATCTGGCCAGAACGCGCATCCTCGATGCGCGCGGCCTCGGCCAGATCGTGCTCGGAATGCAGGAAGCGCAGCAGGACATGGGCAGCGCGGACGCCGCGGTGAGCTCCGCAGCGATGGACCGCTACGGCAAGCTCGAAGACCGCTTCCTTGCGCTCGGCGGATACGCGGCCGAGGCCGAGGCGGCCTCGATCGCGAGCAACCTCAGCCTGCCCGACCGCATCCTCGACCAACCCCTCTCGACGCTGTCGGGTGGTCAGCGGCGTCGCATCGAACTCGCCCGCATTCTGTTCTCCGGCGCCGAAACGATGCTGCTCGACGAACCGACGAACCACCTCGACGCCGACTCCGTGGTCTGGCTGCGGGAGTTCCTCAAGGCGTTCCAGGGCGGACTCATCGTGATCAGCCACGACATCGCGTTGGTCGAAGAGACCGTGAATCGCGTGTTCTACCTCGACGCGAACCGCCAGGTGATCGACATCTACAACATGGGCTGGAAGCACTACCAGCGCCAGCGCGCCGCAGACGAGGAACGCCGCAAGAAGGAGCGCGCCAACGTCGAGAAGAAGGCCTCCGTTCTGCAGCTGCAGGCCGCCAAGTTCGGCGCGAAGGCGTCGAAGGCCGCCGCGGCACACCAGATGGTGAGGCGAGCGGAGAAGATGCTATCGGGCCTCGACGACGTGCGCGTGGCCGATCGAGTGGCGAAGCTGCGCTTCCCGGAGCCGGCACCGTGCGGTCGTACCCCGCTCATGGCGAGCAATCTGAGCAAGAGCTATGGTTCACTCGAGATCTTCGCCGCCGTCGACCTCGCGATCGATCGCGGATCCAAGGTGGTCGTGCTCGGATTCAACGGTGCAGGCAAGACGACGCTCCTGCGCATCCTCGCCGGAGTGGATGAGCCAGACACGGGCCAGGTAGAGCCCGGGCACGGCCTGCGCATCGGCTACTACGCGCAGGAACACGAGACGATCGACGTGAAGCGCACCGTGCTGCAGAACATGGTCTCGTCGTCGCCGAACATCACGGAGACAGAGGCGAGGCGAGTACTCGGCTCGTTCCTGTTCACCGGCGACGACTCGCATAAGCCCGCAGGCGTGCTCTCGGGAGGCGAGAAGACGCGGCTGGCGCTGGCGATGATCGTGGTCTCCGGTGCCAACGTGCTCCTGCTCGACGAACCGACCAACAACCTCGACCCGGCGTCGAGGACCGAGATCCTGGATGCCCTCGCCAATTATGCGGGCGCCGTCGTCCTGGTGAGCCACGACGAGGGTGCCGTCGAAGCGCTCAATCCCGAGCGGGTGCTGATCCTGCCCGACGGGGTCGAGGACATGTGGAACCGCGACTACGCGGACCTGGTGACGCTGGCCTGACCGGGCAGTGTCGCTCTGCTCAGCGCAGCGCTCCGTCGAGGATCTCGTCCTCGACATCGGCATCGCTCTTTCTGGCGGCGCGTCTGCGGGCGCGTTCCTCGGCGCGCTCGCGCTCGGCCGGATCGTCGGCGTTGCGCAGTCGGTATTCCTGCCGCACGGCGTAGCCAAGGCCGAAGAAGCCGATGAGAGCGAAGATGACCCACTGGATCATGTACGACCAGTGCAGTCCCTCGTCCTGCACCGGCGCCGTGGCCTGCACGGGTGTGATCGGGCTGCCGGAGGGCGTCTGCGAGTCGAGCAGCCCGTACGCGCTCGTGTAGACCGGGCCGTCGAGCCTCGCACTGACCTGCTTGAGATCGATGGTGGCGATCTGGTTTCCACTGGCGCCGCGCGACTGGAGCCTCGGCTCTGCGGGCTTGAGGCGCGCGATCACCGTGACCTCGCCATCCGGTGCCGGCGGCACGGAGTCGGGCGCATCCTGGCGATCGCCGGTCGGTACCCAGCCGCGATCGACGATGAAGATCGAGCCATTGGCGAGACGGAGGGGAGTGAGCACTTCGAAGCCCGGACCGGCGTTCGTCGGCCGGTTGCGCACGAGGAGCTGCTCATCGCGCAGGTAGTGGCCCGTCGCCCGCACCCGGAGCCACTCCTGCTTGGCGCGGAACGAGGTGAGCTCGGGCAGTGCCTCGTCGAGCGCCACCGGTGTCGCATCGAAATTCGCCGTGATGACGGCGTTGGCCGCCACAGCCTCCTTGCCCCTCGACAGCTGCCACGACGAGAGGAACGCACAGGCGATCGCGAAGGCGATCGCGAAGGCGAGGTAGCCAAGCCAGCGCCGGGTGAGGAGGATGCGCCAACCGCTCACGACGAATTCACCTGGGTGTCCGGCACACGATCGATGTGCTGGTCGAGCGGGGTCAGCACGACCGGGAACGACCGCGTCGCAAGATAGTCGAACAGGAACTCGCGATGCTCGTCACAGGCGAGCCACACCTTCACCCGGTCGGGCGTGTGAATCTTCGGATTGCGCCAATTGACGTTCCATCTCGCCGGCATGGTGCATCCGGCACGAGAGCAGACCTGCTCGACGACCGATTCCGCGCTGGTCACGGCGTCACTGCTCGGGTGCGTCGGTGGGGCGCACCGGCACCACGGTGCCCGGCCGCAGCACGGGCGTGGTTGAAGGCCGGCTCACACTGTTCGCGAGAACGACGGCGATGTAGGGCAGAACGATGGCACCGGCGGCACAGACGAGCAGCCACCACCCCTGCACGAACAGGCACAGCACAATGCACACCAGACGGATGCCCATGGTCAGGGAGTACCTGAGCATGCGGCTGTGGCGGTCGTCTTCTGGAGACCGCGGGAGCGAGGTGATCGACTGTTGCTTGGCCATGGGTTCACCCCAAGCCTAAGACTAAGATTGTGGAAGTTCGCCGGTAGTGCCAGGACTGGTCATCGCTCGGTGCCACAATCCCATCCCCCGCGAAAGTGAGAGCACATGACCACGCCCAGGACCGTACTGATCACCGGCGGCAATCGCGGCATCGGATTCGCCATCGCCGAGGAGTTCATCGCCCTTGGTCACCGCGTCGCCGTGACGGCGCGCTCGGGCAGCGGCCCAGCCGGCGCTCTCACTGTTCGGGCGGATGTCACAGACGCGGCCTCGATCGACGAGGCCTTCACCCAGGTGGAAGCCGAGCTCGGCCCCGTAGAGGTGCTCGTCGCCAACGCGGGCATCACGAGGGACACGCTCCTCCTCCGCATGAGCGAAGACGACTTCACCTCGGTGATCGACACCAACCTCTCGGGAGCCTTCCGCGTGGTCAAGCGCGCTTCCAAGGCCATGCTCAAGGCGCGTTTCGGCCGCATCGTGCTCGTCTCGAGCGTCGTGGGAATGCTGGGCTCGGCCGGCCAGGTGAACTATTCGGCGTCGAAGAGTGCGCTCGTCGGAATGGCGAGATCGCTGACGAGGGAGCTCGGCTCTCGCAACATCACGACGAACGTCGTGGCGCCCGGATTCATCGAGACCGACATGACGGCGGAGCTGCCGGAGGCGCAGCAGGCCGAGTACCTGAAGTCGATTCCCGCCGGGAGGTTCGCGACGCCAGCCGAGGTGGCCAAGGTCATCGCCTGGCTCGCGGGCGACGACGCGGGCTACATCTCCGGCGCGGTCATCCCGGTCGATGGCGGTCTCGGGATGGGACACTAGCTCCGCAGGGCGAGTAGCGGAAGCAGCTGGCTGAGGTCGCGCCGATCCATGACGAGGTCGGCCTCGTCGCGCACGGGTGCTTTGGCATCGAATCCGACCGAGAGGCCGGCAGCGGCCATCATGGGCAGGTCGTTTGCCCCGTCGCCCACGGCGATAGTCTGGCGCATCGGTACACCGGCATCCGAGGCCCATTCGCGCAGGGTTGCCGCCTTGGCCGCGGCATCGATGATGGGTCCCGTGAGCCTTCCGCTCAGGCGGCCATCGAGTACCTCGAGCCGGTTCGCACGCCAGTAGTCGAGCCCCAGCTCCCGAGCCAGATCATCGACGAGTTCGTGGAACCCGCCGGAGACGACGGCGACCTTGCCGCCCGCCGCGTGGACGCCCTCGATCATCTCCCTGACGCCCGTGGTCACACGGATGTCGGCGGCGACGCGCGCGAACACCGCCTCGTCGAGGCCGACAAGGGTCGCGACCCGTTCCCGGAGTGAGCGTTCGAAGTCGAGTTCGCCGTTCATGGCACGGAAGGTGATCTCCGCGACCTCGGTAAGTGAGCCGGCGGCCGAGGCGAGAAGTTCGATGACCTCGTTCTCGATGAGCGTGGAGTCGACGTCGAGGACGACGAGGAATCCGGGCAGCGGAGTCTGCGCCATGTATTCGTGTGGCCATTCCTGTGCGGTCGCGCACCAGGGAATGGTCAGCGCGAAGCGGATCTAAACAACATGGACACCCTTGCCGACAATCGTGATGCCGGAGTCCGTGACGGTGAACCCACGCGCCTTGTCGGCTTCCGGATCGACACCGACAGTCGCGCCTTCGTTAACCACGACCTCCTTGTCCAGAATAGCCCTCCGCACGCTGGCGTTCGGTCCGATGCGCACGCGGTCGAAAACGATCGAGTCCGTGACGCGAGCACCGGATTCGACGGTCGCCCAGGGGCCGAGCACGCTCCGCTCGATGTGCGCGCCGGAGAGCAGCGAACCGAGGGAGACGATCGAGTCGATTGTCGTACCGACGTTGCCATGCGCATCCCGCACGAACTTCGCGGGCGGCGAGTTCAACTGCTGGCTGTGGATGGGCCACTCGGTGTTGTACAGGTTGAAGATCGGCAGCGCCGAGATGAGGTCCTGATGGGCATCGAAGAACGAGTCGATCGTTCCGACGTCGCGCCAGTAGTAGCGGTCACGATCGGTCGCCCCCGGTACCTCGTTGCGATTGAGGTCATAGACGGCGGCGTCGCCACGCGCCACGAAGTCCGGCACGATGTCGCCGCCCATGTCGTGATTCGACTCCGGTGACTCCCCGTCGCGCAGCACCGCGTCGATCAGCACCTTCGCGTCGAAGACGTAGTTGCCCATGGAGGCGAGGACCTCGTCGGGGGAGTCCGCAAGACCCACCGGATGCTTCGGCTTCTCGTGGAACGCCGCGATCCTGGTCGGGTCATCCGCACTCGTCTCGATGACACCGAACTGGTCGGCGAGGGCGATCGGTTGCCGAATCGCCGCCACTGTGACGCCCGCGCCGGACTCGATGTGAGCGTCGATCATCTGGCTGAAGTCCATGCGGTACACGTGATCCGCGCCGACCACGACGACGATGTCGGGCTTCTCGTCTCGCAGGAGGTTGAGGCTCTGCAGGATGGCATCCGCGGATCCCGCGAACCAGCGCTTGCCGAGGCGCTGCTGCGCGGGAACGGATGCGACATACGAGTTTGTGAGACCCGACAGACGCCAGGTCTGCGACACGTGGCGGTCGAGGCTGTGCGACTTGTACTGCGTAAGCACGACGATCTGCCGGAGCCCCGAGTTGATCAGGTTGGAGAGCGCGAAGTCGATCAAACGGTAGTTGCCGCCGAAAGGCACCCCCGGTTTCGCCCGGTCGGCCGTGAGCGGCATGAGCCGCTTGCCTTCGCCGCCTGCCAGCACTATCCCGAATATCTTCTTGGACGCCATGCTCCCAGAGTAAGGGTGAGGCGCGTCGTGTACTAGCGTTCCAGTTGTGAGAGTCGACGTAGTAACCCGTGAATATCCACCGGAGGTATACGGGGGAGCAGGCGTGCATGTCGCCGAGCTCGTGCGGTCACTGAGGGCAGACCTCGAGGTCGTCGTGCGCTGCTTCGGCCTGCCGCGCGACGAACCCGGCGTGCAGAACTACCTCGTGCCCGCCGAATTGACCGGCGCAAACCCCTCGATCGCCACCCTCGGCGTCGACCTGCAGATGGCGCAGGACGCGGCGGGAGCGGACCTCGTGCACTCGCACACCTGGTACGCGAACGGCGCGGGCCACCTCGCGAAGCTCTTGCACGGCATCCCGCACGTGGTCACCGCACACAGTCTTGAGCCGCTTCGCCCCTGGAAGGCCGAGCAGCTGGGCGGCGGATACCGCGTCTCGAGTTGGCTTGAGCGCAGCGCCTTCACCGAGGCCGACGCGATCATCGCGGTGAGTCACGGGATGCGCGCGGACATCCTCCGCTCGTACCCCGGTCTCGACGAGCAGCGGGTGCACGTGGTGCACAACGGCATCGACCTGGAGCGCTGGCATCCTGTGGCGGATGACGAATTGCTCGGGTCCCTCGGCATCGATCCCTCGCGCCCGTCGGTCGTCTTCGTCGGCCGCATCACGCGGCAGAAGGGGTTGCCGTACCTCTTGCGGGCGGCGGCGATGCTCCCACCCGAAGTGCAGCTCGTTCTGTGTGCTGGCGCGCCGGATACGGCCGAGATTCTCGACGAGGTGCGCTCGGGCGTCGCCGCGCTGCAGGAGGACCGCAGCGGCGTCATCTGGATCGAGCGGCTGCTGAGCCAGCACGAGCTCTCTGCCGTGCTCACCGGCGCGACGGCTTTCGTGTGCCCCTCCGTCTACGAACCGCTCGGCATCGTGAACCTCGAGGCGATGGCATGTGGCGCGCCCGTCGTGGGCACGGCCACCGGGGGAATTCCCGAGGTCGTCGAAGACGGAATCACGGGACGGCTGGTGCCGATCGAGCAGCTTCAGGACGGCACCGGAACGCCGGTCGACCCCGATCGCTTCGTCGAGGACCTGGCGAGGACACTCATCGAGGTCGTCTCCGATCCGCAGACCGCTGCCCGGATGGGTCGTGCGGGTCGTGAGCGCGCCGAACGCGAGTTCGGTTGGGATCGGATCAGCCGCAGGACCCAGGAGATCTACCGCCTGCTCGCGTGAGCGGCGCGGCGAAGACGGTCCCGCCACGGCGTCGGCTCACGGCGGTCTCGCGTTAGGGTTGAGGCATGGCCAGCGTTCTCGAGCTCTCCGACGTGTCCATCGTTCGCGGTGGCAATCCGATCCTCAATTCCGTCTCCCTGACGATCGATGGGGATGAGCGCTGGGTCGTGCTCGGATCCAACGGTGCGGGCAAGACGACACTGCTTCAGGTGGCCGCCGCGATGATGCACCCGACCTCGGGTACGGCGCACATCCTCGACGACCGGCTCGGCGCGATCGACGTCTTCGAGCTGCGGCCGCGCATCGGCTTCGCCTCCACCGCCCTCGCCCGCAGGATCCCGCCCACCGAGACCGTTCTGAACGTGGTGCTCACCGCCGCCTACTCCGTCACCGGCCGGTGGAACGAGGCGTACGAAGAGATCGACGTGCGCAGGGCACAGCGCGTACTCGCCGAATGGAAGCTCGACGCTCTCGAGGATCGCCGCTTCGGCGACCTCAGCGACGGCGAACAGAAGCGCGTGCAGATCGCCCGTTCGGTGATGACGGATCCCGAGCTGTTGCTGCTCGACGAGCCAGCGGCGAGCCTCGACCTGGGCGCCCGAGAGGAACTCCTGCAGTTGCTCGGCGGCTATGCGAGCGCACCCCAGGCGCCAGCGATCATCATGGTCACCCACCACGTCGAGGAGATTCCACGCGGTTTCGGACATGCCCTGCTGCTAAGAAACGGCTCCGTGCAGGCTGCCGGCGCGATCGACGAGGTGCTGACCTCGGAGAACCTCAGCGCGACCTTCGGCCTGGAGCTCTCCGTCGAGCGCAGGGACGGTCGCTTCACCGCGAGGGCCGCGTAGTTCTGATATTGTAGGTAGCTGGCCTGCTCTGCCAAGTCTTTTTGCAGCTTGTGCGCGGCGAGTATGCGCGCATCCACATCGACGTCAATCCAAGGAACAACCATGAAGTCTGACATCCACCCCACTTACGCCCCGATCGTCTTTCGCGATCTCGCGTCGGGTGCGACCTTCCTGACCCGCTCGACCGCGAGCAGCGACAAGACGATCGAGTGGGAAGACGGCAATAGCTACCCGGTCATCGACGTCGAGATCTCGTCGGCCTCGCACCCGTTCTACACGGGTAAGCAGCGCATCCTCGACAGCGCGGGACGCGTGGAGAAGTTCAACTCCCGCTACAAGGGCTTCGGCGCCTGAGCTTGCTCACGGCAGCCACCAAGGCTTGAACGACGAAGGCGACCCGCGTGCGGGTCGCCTTCGTCGTTTAAGCCCTAGGTCTGAGCCCTAGGTCTGAGCCCTAGCGCTCCGGCCAGCCACCCGAGGTCGTGAACTCGGGCTTCGTGCGCCGCATGAACTCCTGGAAGCTCGCGGCCTGGTCGGCGCACCAGCCGATCTGAAGGCCGTGGAGCTCTGTGACGTCGGCACCGATGCCGTCGGGATAAGCGCGAGCGATCGCCTGGGCGACCCTGCCCGCGGCGATCGCATCCGCACCTGCATCGTGGGCATCGAGCAGTTCGACGCCGTAGAGCAGTGCCGCGGCTTCGAGCGTTCGCTTGCCCTTGCGGTACCGGTCAAGCGCCTTGTCGATCACGAGAGGGTCGATGATGGGCGAGGGGGAGACGAGGGGAGCCACGCCATGCCTGATCGCCTCGCGATTGAGCAGGGTGAGATCGTATGGCGCGTTGTAGATGGTGAGCGCAAGGCCGCGATCGAGGACCGCGCGCAGGGCATCGACGATCTCCGCGACCACCTCGGCGGCGATCCGACCCTCAGCTCGCGCGCGCTCGGTCGTGATGCCGTGCACGGCGCTCGCCTGCACGGGGATCTCGATGCCGGGGTCTGCGATCCAGTCGAATCGCTCGATGCACTCACCGTCGGCGTCGATCACCCCGACGTGAGCCGAGACGATGCGACTCGTCTCGACGTCGATTCCCGTTGTCTCCAGATCGAAGACCGCCAGTTCGTTCCACCATGTCGTCATCACGGTGCAAGCTTAGGGTCGACCACCGACAGTCCCTGGCGTTCCGATGTGCAGCCAGTAGAAGCTCTGAGTGCCGAGAGTCAGCGTGAGCGAACCGTCCTCACCGAAGGAGGGGAATTCGCTGCCGCCGAAGAGGTCGAAGAGCGCTGAGCCCGCGAACTGCTCCGCGTGAATAGTGGCCGAGACCGGATTGTGGGCGAAGCTGAACACGCAGAGCACGTCTTCGCTCGAGTCACCGAACTGGGTTCCGGACCCCGCGTAGGAGCGCACGAAGGCGAGCACCGACTCGTTGTCGGTCTCGAGCACCGTGAGGCTGCCGAGCCCGAATGTGGGGTGCGCCTTGCGCACGTGGATCACGTTGCGCACCCAGTGCAGGAGTGAACGCGACTGCGCCAGCTGGGACTCGACGTTGATGAGCGTGTAGTTGTAGACGAGGGACTGCACGACGGGCAGGTAGAGCTTGCCGGGGTCTGCGGAGGAGAAACCGGCGTTGCGGTCGGGCGTCCACTGCATCGGCGTGCGGGAACTGTCGCGGTCGGGCAGCCAGATGTTGTCGCCCATACCGATCTCGTCGCCGTAGTACAGGAACGGGCTGCCGGGGAGCGAGAACAGCAGGGCGTGGGCGAGTTCGAGCTCTGCCCGCGAGTTGTCGAGGAGGGGCGCGAGCCGGCGCCTGATGCCGATGTTGGAGCGCATCCGTGGGTCGTAGGCGTACCAGCCGTACATAGCCTGTCGGTACTCCTCGGAGACCATTTCGAGCGTCAGCTCGTCGTGATTGCGCAGGAAGACACCCCAGCCCGCGCCCTCAGGAATGTCCGTCGTCTCCGAGAGCACGCGCACGAGTTCGCCGGCCTGCTGCGATCGCAGCGAGTAGAAGATGCGCGGCATGACCGGGAAGTCGAAGGCCATGTGGCACTCCGGCTCCTCCTCGGTGCCGAAGAACGCTGCGACCTCGCGCGGCCACTGGTTCGCCTCGGCGACCAGGATGCGTCCGGGGTAGTCGCGGTCCACCATCTCGCGCAGCCCCTTGATGAAGTCGTGCGTGGGCGGCTCACCCTCGCCGTTGCCGTCCTCCGACTCGAACAGGTAGGGGATCGCGTCGAGCCGCATCCCGTCGACGCCCAGATCCATCCAATAGCGGATGACCTCGGCCACGGCGTCCCGCACCGCCGGGTTCTCGAAGTTCAGGTCTGGCTGGTGCGAGAAGAAGCGGTGGAAGTAGAACTGACGACGCACCGAATCGAACGCCCAGTTCGACTCCTCGGTGTCGACGAAGATGATGCGGATGTTCGGATACTTCTCGTCGGTGTCGCTCCACACGTAGAAGTCGCCGTACGGGCCCTCGGGGTCGGTGCGGGACTGCTGGAACCACTCGTGCTGGTCGGAGGTGTGGTTGAGCGGGTAGTCGATGATGATGCGCATGTTGCGCTCGTGCGCCTTGGTGACGAGGTCCTTGAACTCATCGAGCGTGCCGAACTCCGGCAGGATCGAGTGGAAGTCGGAGACGTCGTAACCACCGTCTCGCAGCGGCGATTGGAAGAACGGGGGGAGCCAGAGGGCGTCGACACCGAGCCACTGCAGGTAGTCGAGCCGGGAGATGAGGCCCTGCAGGTCGCCGGCGCCGTCGCCGTTGCTGTCGACGAAGGAGCGCACCATGACCTCGTAGAACACCGAACGCCTGTACCACTGGGGATCCAGCGTGAGACCGGGCAGTTGAATGGGTGCGGTGAAGCTCACGGCACTCCTCTCGGGGTGTTTGCTGGGTCGCAATCGGACTTCTTCGAGTCTAGATGGGCTCTGCAAGCGCTTGTTGTGTGCGACATCCGTAGACTTGGCACAAATGATCGTCGAATCCCCCTTCGCAGCCCTACTCGCCGACATCCCGGTCGAACGCCACGAGGTGTCCGTGCTCGGCAGCACCACGCGATACTGGGTCTACGGCGACCCCCACGCGGCAACGACGGTCGTGGTCTCGCACGGCTACCGCGGCGAACACCACGGACTCGAACCAGTCATCGCCCAGTTGCCCGGTGTGCGCTGGATCAGCCCCGACCTTCCCGGCTTTGGCGAATCGACGCCGCTCGTCGACGTGCCGCACAGTATCGAGGGGTACGCGCGCTGGCTCATCGCCTTCTTCGAGGCACTCGGCCTCACCGGAACGGCCGTCGCGCTCGGCCACTCCTTCGGTTCGATCATCTCCTCGCAGGCCATCGCGCTGGGGCTGCAGACTCCGCGGCTCATTCTGATCAATCCGATCGCGATCTCGGGACTCGAGGGCCCGAAACCGCTCGCCACCAAGCTCACGGTGCTCTACTATCGCCTCGCCGGAAGGCTTCCGGAAAGGGTCGGCAGCTTCCTGCTCAAGCGCTGGTTGATCGTGCACTTCATGAGCGTGACCCTTGCCAAGACGAAGGACAAGGCACTCCGCCGCTGGATTCACGCGGAGCACCACAACTACTTCAACCGCTTCGCGAGCCGGGATGTCGTGGTGGAAGCCTTCGAGGCATCGATCAGCGCCGACGTGAGCGACTTCGCGGCGGCCATCGACGTGCCGACGCTGCTGGTCGCCGCCGAACTCGACGACATTACGCCGGTCTCGGCACAGTACGACCTCGAGAAGCTGTTCCCGCACGCGAGTCTCACGGTGCTGGACGGGGTCGGCCACCTCATCCACTATGAGGTTCCCGCTCGTGCCGCGGCGGCCATCCGCGAGTTCCTGACGGAGCCCAACGACACGTGAAGGTCATCTTCGACTGCCGCTACACCCGATTCGAGCGGCACGACGGAATAAGTCGCTACACCGCGGGGCTGGTCGAGGCGTTCTCGAAGCTGCATCCGGTGACGATGCTGATCAGCGACACGCGGCAGTTGAACCTGCTGCCCGACCTGCCGTGGATCATGGCGCGACCGGGGACGAGCCTGCTCGAACCCTGGATTCCGCTGCTGTCGCTCAACCGCGAACATCCGGATGTCGTCTTCAGCCCCATGCAGACCATCGGCTCGATCGGCCGCCGCTTCAAGCTCGTGCTGACCCTGCACGACATGGTGTTCTACCGCACCCGCACGCCGCCCAGGGAGTTCAACTGGGCCATCCGGGCCGGCTGGTGGGCGTACCACCTGTTCTACTGGCCGCAGCGCATCACGCTCAATCGCGGCGACGCCGTGGTCACCGGCTCGTACAACTGCGAACGCGAGATGGCCGAGGCGAGGCTCACGAAGCGTCCGATCACGGTGATCCGGCCCGGCGTAGACGACATCGGGGCGCCAGCGCGCAGCCATCCGAATTCCAGAAAACTCGTCTACATGGGCACCTTCATGCCCAATAAGAACGTCGAGACCCTCGCGCGGGGCATGCACTTTCTGCCCGGCTACACGCTGCACCTGCTCAGTCGCATCAGCGACGAGGCGCGGGAACGGCTGAGCGCGCTCGCACCGGAGGGCTCGATCGTCTTCGAGAACGGCGTCACAGACGAGGAGTACCAGGAGCGACTGCGCGATGCCGTCGCCATGGTCTCCGCATGTCGCGACGAGGGCTTCGGCATTCCGCTGATCGAGGCGATGATCGCGGGCACCCCGCTCGTCATCAGCGACATCCCGGTCTTTCGCGAGGTCGGCGGGGACGCCGCGACCTTCTTCGATCAGGAGGATCCGCGCGCCTTCGCCGACGCCGTGCTCACGATCGACAACGCAGACCATTGGAACCGGCTGACTGTGCTCGCGCGCGAACAGGGCGCGGTGTTCAACTGGGAGGTGGGTGCCCGCACGCTGCTCTCCCTGCTCACCTCGCTCACGAGCGGGCAGGCGCAGCCTTCCACGGCAGACCCCCGAGAGGCGATCGGCGGCTAGCGCTCCGCAGACTCCCGCTGTTCGAGCGCGTTCTGCTCGGAGAGGTCGGCGGAGCCGGGTTCGATCGACGCTTCCTCGATCGGGTCATCGAAGGCGACGAGCTCCAGTTCACCGTCACGCAGCCGGAAGCTGTGGATGGAGCCGTTGCTGATCGGCACGCCGCGATGCGTGGGCGAGCCCGGCGCGATCGTGTTGAGCACGCTGCGGATCACACCCCCGTGGGTCGTGACGATGAGGTGCTGGTGGGGGCGCTCCTCGGCCAGGCGCACGAGAGCCGGCACCACGCGGGAGGCCACGTCCTCCCTGCTCTCCCGTCCGGGCACGGAGGAGCCCGGAGGATAGAGGCGGGAGAGTTCGACGTCGGTCATTCCCTCGGCGTTGCCGTACGCCCGCTCGACTATCTCGTCGAATCGAGTCGGTTCACCGAGCCCGACCGCATCGGCGATGATCTCGGCGGTCTCGTAGGCGCGCGAAAGCGGGCTGGTCAGGATGCCGTCCCAGCGGCGACGCGAGAGAAGCCTGCCCGTGCGTGCGGCCTGCAGCCGTCCCGTCTCATTGAGTGGGATATCCGTGCTGCCCTGAATGCGCCGCTCACGATTCCAGTCGGTTTCGCCGTGCCGAACGAGGTAGAGAAATGTCATCGCTGCCGTCCTTCGCGCTGGTGGCCATGGGCGGCCCACGCGGCGGCGATCGTCAGTTCAGTGAACGAGCCGCTCGACCATCGCGGTGAGGACCTCGGAGGTACCCGCGTCCAGCTTAACGTCGGCCCGCGCATCACCCTTGGTGGCGCCGCGGTTCACGATCACGATGGGAATGCGTCGCTTCGCCGCACGATCGAGCAGTCGGATGCCCGAGTTGACCGCGAGAGACGAGCCAGCGATGAGCAGGGCGTCCGCTGCCTGCACGAGCGAGAGCGCCTCGTGAAACTTCTCGGTCGGCACGAATTCGCCGAAGAACACCACATTCGGCTTGAGAATGCCACCGCACACTGAGCACTCCGGCACGACGAAGTCTGCCGTGCGCGCGATCGCGACGTCGCCGTCGGGACCGAGTTCGACCGACTCGGGCTCGTCGAGCCAGGGATTCGCCTCCGAGATGCGGTTCGCGATATCGGCGCGAGCAAATCCCTGCCCGCAATTGAGACAGTGCACCAGGTCCATCGTGCCGTGCAGGTCGACGACGTGCTGCGAGCCCGCCCGCAGGTGTAGGCCATCGACGTTCTGGGTGACCACGCCGTTCGTCACGCCCGCCCGTTCGAGGGTGGCCAGAGCGTGGTGGCCGGCGTTCGGCTCGGCGCCATCGAAGCGCTTCCACCCCAGATGGCTGCCCGCCCAGTAGCGCTTTCGGAACTCCGGGCCGGAGAGAAACTGCGCGAAGGTCATCGGCGTGCGCACCGGCGCACCCTCGCCGCGATAGTCGGGGATGCCGGAATCCGTGCTGACTCCCGCGCCGGTCAGGACCGCGACGGCGTGGCCGTCGAGCAGTTCGATCGCGGCATCAAGGGCCGCGGACTCGGATGCGGGCAGCGCGGAAACGACGTCAGGGGCGAAATCCATCGTCACCATCCGCCCCTTCCTTGACCGCGGTCTGACTCACAGACTAGACACTCCAGTTTTCCGATATGTTTCCGAATGCTGGCAGCGTGAATCGCGGCCGAGACCGACAGGGGAGTGTTCGTGCAGGTAATCCGCATCAGTGATCTGAACGATGAGGGCCTGGCCGACTATTCCCGGTTGACCGACGTGGCCCTTCGGCGACTCTCGGAACCGGCTGGCGGCCTGTACATCGCGGAGTCCAGCAAGGTGATCGCCCGCGCCCTCGCCGCCGGGCACCGGCCGCGCTCTGTGCTCGTACTCGAACAGTGGCTGCCCGACATGGAACGGCTGTTCGCCGACTACGACGTGCCGGTCTACGTCGGACCGCCGGAGCTGCTCGAGACCCTCACCGGCTTCAATCTGCACCGCGGCGCGCTGGCCGCCATGCACCGCCCAGAGCTCGCCACCGTGGCGAGCCTCATCGCGGGTGCGAGGCGCGTCGTGGTGCTCGAAGACATCGTCGACCACACCAACGTTGGCGCGATCTTCCGCGCCGTCGCTGGGTTAGGGGCGGACGCCGTGCTCATCACCCCGCGATGCGCCGACCCGCTCTACCGACGCAGCGTTCGCGTGAGCATGGGCACCGTGCTTCAGGTGCCGTGGACGAGGCTCCCGGGCTGGCCCGCTGGAGCGGACCTTCTCAAGGCAGAAGGCTTCCATCTCGCGGCGCTCGCACTCTCGGACGACGCCGTGGACCTCGAGGAATTCGCGGAGCACCCGCCGGAGAAGCTCGCGATCCTCTTCGGCACCGAGGGCGACGGACTGACGAGGCGCGCCCTCGCCGGTGCGGACACCGTGGTCACGATTCCGATGCTGCACGGGGTCGATTCGCTCAACGTCGCCTCGGCCAGTGCTGTGACCCTCTGGGCGTTGCGGGTGCGCTGAGCCGTTCTACCCCCGATTATCATGGGCTGGTGAATCCGCGACCGAAGTATGCGCTGAGACGACTCGCGGTCGCCACGGGCGCCGCGGTCGTGCTCGCGACGGGTCTGTACCTGCCGCTGACCCTTCTCGCACCGATCACACCGGTGGCGGCCCAGGTGCAGCCGGCGGTCTCCGAGACGCAACCCGCTGCGCAGTTGAGCTGGCCGGGATTCGGTGCGAGCGCGATCGGCGCCGTGGGTTTCTCCGGCACACTCGCGACGAGTGGCAGCGACGAGCCGCGGTCGATCGCGAGCATCACGAAGGTCATCACGAGCCTCGTCGTGTTGGGCGCCAAACCGCTCGCAGAGGGCCAACCCGGACCGGCCATCACCTTCAGCGCTCAGGATGCCGCGCTTGTGAAGGCGTACCGCGACAGAAACGGCACGACGAAGCCGGTGCGCGCCGGAATGGTACTCAGTCAGTTGCAGGTGAACCAGGTCATGCTCATCGCCTCGGCGAACAACTATGCCGAGTCGTATTCGACCTGGGCCTTCGGATCGCAGAAGAACTTCCTCACTGCAGCAGCGACCTGGCTCGCCGCTCACGACATGAGGCACACCACGTTGCTCGACAGCACCGGCATGAACCCGGGCAACCAGAGCACAGCGAGCGACCTCGTGGCTCTCGGCAAGCTCGCACTCGCGAACCCGGTCGTCGCGGACATCGTCTCCACCCGGGAGATATCGATCCCCGGCGTCGGCGACATCAAGAACTCCAATAAGCTCCTGGGCCACGGCGGGGTCGACGGTATCAAGACGGGCACGCTCGACGAGGCCGGCGCGTGCCTGCTCTTCTCGACCGAGTTCACCGTCGGTTCGCACACCGTCACCATGGTGGGCGTCGCACTCGGCGGCGTCGACCATCCGACGCTCGACATCGCCGTGCGCTCCCTGATCGCCACGGCGAAGAGGGGATTCCACGACGTGACGCTGACGAGGAAGGGCCAGAGCTTCGCTTCGTATTCGACGCCGTGGAAGTCGACGTCGAAAGCCGTCGCCACCGCCGACCGCTCGGTGTTGGTGTGGGGGAGTACCCCGATCGCGAGAACCGTCACCACCACCCCGGTCACGCTCACGAGGGCTGGCACGAGGGTCGGTTCGGTCGCCTTCACCGTGGGCCAGGAGACGATCTCGGTGCCGCTGACGCTCGAGAAACCCATCGCTGACCCGGGTGCCCTCTGGCGTCTCACCAACCCGGCGCTGCTGCTCGGCTGATCCGTTCCTGGCGTTGTCGCCCGTGTTCATTCCCCTGCGGGAATGTACGACGGAACGTATAACCTTCACGTCATTCACAGCGAAGCTCGCTAGAGTCGGCAGTATCCGGAGCGCAGGTCTCACCACACGCTTCACTCGTTTGGCTGGGAAGTCATCCCGTCGAATAGAGGTATCGTGGCCGATTCTGCCGCTCCTGTTGTCACACTGACCCGCACCCGTCCGGGGGGAAGCTCGGTCAATCCGACCACCGAGTATTCGGCGCTGCTGCGCACTGTGCGCGACGCCGGACTGCTTCGACGTCGCACCGGCTTCTACCTGACGATGTTCAGCATCCTCACCCTGGCTCTGGGTGGGGCGATCGCCGGTTTCGTGCTGCTCGGTGACAGCTGGTACCAGTTGCTCATCGCCGGCGCGCTCGGCATCATCCTCACCCAGTACGCCTTCCTCGCGCACGAGGCAGCGCATCGCCAGGTGTTTACCTCCGGCAAGGCCAATGACCTCGCAGGCCGGACGCTCGCCAATCTCTTCGTGGGCATCAGCTACTCGTGGTGGATGACGAAGCACTCCAGGCACCACGCCAACCCGAACATCCTCGGCAAGGACCCCGACATCGAGCGCGACTTCGTCTCGTTCACGCCGGAGGACGCCGCGAAGGCGCGTGGACTCTATGCCTGGGCCACCAAACGCCAGGGCTACCTGTTCTTTCCCGCGCTCATGCTCGAGGGCATCAACCTGCACATCCTCGGATTCAAGACGGTCTTCGGTCACGGCCGGGTCGACAAGCGCTGGCTCGAGATCACCATGCTCGTCACCCGCATCAGCGCGTACCTCGCCGTGATCTTCCTCTTCCTGCCGCTCGGCATAGCCTTCGCCTTCGTGGGCGTTCAGGTCGCCGTCTTCGGCGTCTACATGGGCGCGACCTTCGCTCCCAACCACAAGGGGATGCCGATCCTCGCCCACGACAGCAAGGTCGACTTCCTGCGCCGTCAGGTGCTCACCTCGCGCAACATCAAGGGCAACTGGCTGATGGACACCTTCATGGGTGGACTCAACTACCAGATCGAGCACCACCTCTTCCCGAACATGCCAAGGCCGCATCTCGCGAAGGCGCAGGAGATCGCGAAAGAATACTGCGCCACGCACAAGGTGCTCTACACCGAGACGACGCTCACCGAGTCATACGGGCTCGTCGTGAAGTACCTCAACCGCGTGGGACTGGCTGCCGGCGGCGATCCCTTCGATTGCCCCGCCGCGACCCAGTTCGGTCGCTGAGCGCTGTTCCGTCGCTGAGCGCTACTCGGTCGCGAAGCGCTGCTCGGTCGGGAAGCGCTGCTCGGTCGCGAATCTGGGCGCTCAGTCCCTACCGGTCCATGGCGCGCCCTCACCCGGGCGCTTCGGGCTGATTCCGTCGCCGGAAGACTGGTGGCGGATGCGCCTGATCACCCACGGCACAAGGTACTCCCGCGCCCAGCCGATATCTTCGACCCGTGCCTGACGCCACGGGCGTGGCGGCAGCGGCTCGGGCGAGTAGGGTTCGAGGTCATTCTCGACGCCCAGCGCGTCGAGAACCATGCGTGCGATCGTGTTGTGGCCAATGGGGGAGAAGTGCAGCCGGTCCGGCGCCCACATCCGCGGGTCTTTGAGCTCCCGCAGCGCCCACATGTCCGCGACGACGAGGTCGTGGCGCGCGGCGATCGCGCGCAGATTCTCGTTGTAGATCGCGACCTTGCCGCGCACCCTGCCGAGCACGGGCGTCATGCCGATGTCTGGACCGTTGAACAACACCACGGTCGCGCCGTCAGAGCGGAGCCGCGCCACGCCCGTCTCGAGTCGCTCTGCCACGTCATCCGGATCGGTGTTCGGCCGGATGATGTCGTTGCCACCGGCGGAGATCGTGACGAGGTCTGGTCGCAACCGAAGCGCCGGCTCGATCTGCTCGTCGAGAATCTGCTGCAGCAGACGACCCCGGATGGCGAGATTCGCGTAGGCGAAATCGTCCGTTGCCTCGCCCAGCACCTCGGCAACACGGTCGGCCCAGCCGCGGAACCCGCCCGGACTCTTCGGCTCAGGGTCACCGATGCCCTCGGTGAAGGAGTCGCCGATCGCCACGTAGCGCGACCACGGGTGTTGCTGAGTCATGCGATCAACGATGCATCACTCTGCGCCGGCGCGCAAAACTGAGGGAGTCGAGTCGACCATGCGCACATCCACCGCGCTCGAGTCGGGTGCGAGGAACCTCGCCAGCGCGACGCCCTCCTCCGACAGCTGCTGCCGGTGTGCCGCGGACACGGGGCCGAGCAGGCTCACGTCGATGGTCGCGGAATCTTCGGTGCGCGACAGCGCCCAGGCCGCGCTGACCATCCCATCGACGAGAACGAGGTTCGGCAGGATGCCGTTCTTCGCCGAGCCGAGCACGGCGGTGTCGTACCCGGTCATCCTGCTGCGGTTCGCGTAGGAGAGCAGGACATTGTCGTAGTCGTAGAGGAAGCGTACGGGTGCCGGTGTGTCTGCGTGCGGCCGGGCCGCGTCCGGGAGGTCGAAGAGCTCTGTGCCGTCCTCATCGCGAAACGCGCTCAGTCTCGCACGGAGTCGTTCGACCACTTCCCTGAGTCGCGTGAGTCCGCACCACGCCTGCAGATCGTGCACCGACGCCGGACCGAAGGCGCCGAAGTAGCGAAGCACCATCTCGTCGACGGCCTCCGTGCCGCGCGGAATCCGCTCGGCATCCGCGAGCTCGGGCAGCCAGGATTCGATCGTGGTGTGCCGAGCGAGACCGCTCTTGCCCCACACCCCGCGCGGTGGCGTCTGCACGAGGGCGAGCTTCATTCTCGCCACCTGGCCGAGAGCCTGCACGTCGTGGTCTGGCCAAGTCTTGTGGAGCTCGGAACCGAGTTCGGCGAAGCTGAGCGGGCGCCGCTCGAGCAGTTCTCGCGAGGCCTCGGCGACCGTGTCGAGATCGAGGCCCTGCCAGCGCGAACCGAAGGCATGGCGCGCGCGATCGGTGACGGCCTGCACCACCGGCCTCATCATCACGGCGTCGCGGGCGGAGACGAGGTGGATGGTCGAGCGCATCACGGCGATTCGAACGAGCCGATGCGACTCGAGCGCGCGGCCGACGACCAGCGGGTCGAAATCGACCAGCCGCGACCACAGGCCGACATACCAGCTGTGCGGCGTCTGCGCCTGCAACCCCAGAAGGTGTTCCACTGCCGCGAGGGTGTCGAGACCGGAGCGCTCGAGCAGCAGTTGCCTGGCCAGGGTCGCTCGATTCAAGCTGCGGCGGGAGAGGACCGGCTGGGGCATGCCGCCAGACTAGCGAGGGCAGACGACACCGCGGCGCAGTCCCGCGGTGTCAGAGGGGGCGGGTAATGTCTTCTCAAGTGAGTACTCCGCTTCCCTTCGGCCACCAGGTCGGCACCTCCGCAGCGGAGCATCTCTCTCCGGCCTTTCCGGAGCGCGCGGCGCGGGGCACCGCAGATAAGCTTCGGGCCTGGCAGGAGGAGGCGCTCGACGCCTACTTCGAGCGCGAGCCGCGCGACTTCCTCGCCGCAGCTACACCCGGTGCAGGCAAGACCACCTTCGCGCTGAGGCTCGCGGCGGAACTCCTCGCGCGGAAGACGATCGATCGCATCACGGTGGTCGCGCCGACCGAACATCTCAAGCGGCAGTGGGCGGATGCGGCGCATCGGGTGGGCATCCGATTGGACCCCGGCTTCAAGAACAGTCACGGCAGGCAGGCCAGGCACTACCACGGAGTCGCGGTGAGCTACGCGCAGGTCGCGACCCGGCCCGCCGTGCACCGCAAGCTGACCGAGGGTGCGCGCACCCTCGTGATCCTCGACGAGGTGCACCACGGTGGGGATGCGCTGAGCTGGGGCGATGCGATTCGCGAGTCCTTCGAACCCGCCACGAGGCGACTGTCGCTGACGGGCACGCCGTTCCGCTCCGATACCTCGCCCATTCCCTTCGTCACCTACTACCCGGATGAGCACGGCATCCGCACCTCGCGCGCCGACTATTCCTATGGCTACGGCAGGGCGCTCAAGGACGGCGTCGTGCGACCGGTCATGTTCATGGCTTATGCGGGCAAGGTGCGCTGGCGCACCCGCACCGGAGACGAGATGGAGGCGAGACTCGGCGAGGGAGACACCAAAGACGTCACCGCGCAGGCCTGGCGCACCGCGCTCGATCCCGAGGGCGAATGGATGCCGTCGGTGCTGCGAGCAGCGGATCGGCGCCTGACCGAGGTGCGCGCCGCCATTCCCGACGCCGGCGGACTCGTCATCGCCACCGACCATTTCGCCGCGCGAGCCTACGCCGGCATCCTGCACTCGATCACCGGGCGGGAGCCCACCGTCGTGCTCTCCGACGAGAAGGCAGCGAGCGACCGGATCGCCGCATTCTCGAAGTCGAGCGATCGCTGGATCGTCGCGGTTCGAATGGTCTCGGAGGGCGTCGACATCCCGCGGCTCGGCGTCGGCGTATACGCGACGTCTGCGTCGACGCCGCTCTACTTCGCGCAGGCCATCGGTCGCTTCGTGCGCACGAGGCGGCGCGGGGAGACCGCGTCGATCTTCGTGCCGAGCGTGCCGAGCATTCTCGCCCTCGCCAGCCAGATGGAACTCGAGCGGGACCACGCGCTCGATCGCGATAGCGGCGACCTGCTGCTTGCGCTCGACGACGAACTCGTCGCAGAAGCGAACAGCGCGGAGTCCGCCTCGGCAGACAACCTCTACGAGTTCGATTTCAAAGCACTCGAATCGCAGGCGAACTTCGACCGGGTGCTCTACGAGGGGACCGAGTTCGGCTTCAGCGCCGAGCCGGGAAGCCTCGAGGAGGAAGACTTCATCGGTATCCCGGGCCTGCTCGAGCCGGAGCAGGTCAGGGAGGTCCTGCGGGCGCGACAGGCGAGGCAGTCACGCCGCGGCGAGGAGCGCAGGCGGCAGCGCGTTGCCGCGGGCGAGGAACCGCCACCGCCGCTGTACCGCACCCTGAAGGAGCAGCGCACGCTGCTCAACAGTCTCGTGGGGATGCGCTCCAAGATCAGCGGTGAACCGCACGCTCTCATCCACGCCGAACTGCGGCGCATCTGCGGCGGACCGGCGGTCGCTCAGGCGAGCGTCACCCAGCTGCAGGCGAGGATCGATCTGCTGCGCAAACGAGCGGGCTCCGGCCGGTAACGTTAAGCGCGTGACCGACACCGCGCTCGAGCAGAGCTACCGAGAACTCCAGGCCAAGAAGCTGACCCTCGACCTCACGCGCGGCAAGCCGTCGCCCGAGCAACTCGACCTGTCGAACGCGCTGCTGTCACTACCGGGCGAGGGCGACTACCGCGATGCCTCCGGCACCGACGTGCGCAACTACGGTGGTCTCGACGGCCTGCCCGAGTTGCGCGCGATCTTCGGCGAGCTGCTCGGTATCACGGTGGACCAGCTCATCGCCCCGAACACGACGAGCCTGCCGATCATGTACGACGTGCTGGCCAACGCGACGCTGCACGGCGTTCCCGACGGGGACGGTCCGTGGCGTGACGTCGCCTTCCTGTGCCCGGTCCCGGGCTACGACCGCCACTTCACCATCTGCGAGGCGCTCGGGATCCGGATGATTCCGGTGCCCTTCGTGGATGGACGTCTCGACCTCAAGACCATCGCCGAACGTGCCGGCTCAGACCCGAGCATCCGGGGTATGTGGTGCGTTCCGATGTACTCGAACCCGACCGGGGTGACCTACAGCGAAGAGGAGGTGCGCGAGCTCGTCTCGATGCGCACTGCAGCACCCGACTTCAGGCTGATGTGGGACAACGCGTACGCGGTGCATCACCTGAGCGACGACGAGGCTCCCGTGATCGACGTGCTCGGTTTCGCCGAGCAGGCGGGCAACGCGAACCGTCCGCTCGTCTTCGCCTCCACGTCGAAGATCACCTTCCCCGGGGGCGGGGTCGGCTTCTTCGGCGCGTCCCCGGCGAACATCTCCTGGCTGCGCGGGCACCTCTCGGCCCAGACGATCGGTCCGGACAAGCTCAACCAGCTGCGCCACCTGCGTTTTCTGAGGGACGCGGATGGGGTGCGTGCGCTCATGCAGAAGCACCGCGCCATCCTCGCGCCCAGGTTCGACGCGGTGCAGCAGATCCTCTCTGAACGGCTGGGGGACGCGCGCCTCGGCAACTCGGTGGAGTGGTCGGTTCCCACCGGCGGATACTTCGTGAGTCTCGAAGCGGGCGAGGGTTGCGCGAGTCGCGCCGTCGAACTCGCCAGGGAGGCGGGCATCGCGGTGACCGCCGCGGGCGCCACCTTCCCGTACCACGACGATCCGCGCGATTCGAACATCCGCATCGCACCGAGCTTCGCGTCGCTCGAGGTCGTGCGCGAGGCCATCGATGGGCTGTGCACCTGTGTGCTGCTGGCTCGGGCGGAGCGCGGTCTCGCCTAGCGGAAGTCTCGTGAGGTGCTGCTGAGCGGCACCGAGAGCGGTTCGAAACGGTCGGCGAGGATGTTCGTGACGCCCTCAGGGGAGCGCTCGAGCATGCCGCGCACGATGAGCGCCGCGGAATCACGGGCGACGCGCCGGTAGCGTGACCACACGCCGACGCTGCAGATCACGTTCACGAGGCCCGTCTCATCCTCGAGGTTCATGAACGTGATCCCGCTCGCCGTCTGCGGGCGCTGCCGATGGGTGACCACGCCACCGACCTCGACCCTCCTGCCCGAATCCGCCCCCGCGAGTGCCGCGGCGCTGAGCACCCCGCGAGTGTCGAGGCCGGCACGGAGGTGCCGCAGCGGATGATCGCCGGGGGAGATGCCGGTCGCCCAGAGATCCGAGTAGAGCCGTTCGACCTCGGAGGGCATCGAGAACAGCGGAGGCTGCACGGAGACCATGCTGTCGGCCAGGTATTCCGCTCGATCCTGGGCCGCGTCGCCCGCCGCCCACATGGCCTCCCGCATCGACAGCCCGAGCGATTCGAAGGCTCCGGCTGTGGCGAGGGCCTCCAGTTGCGTCGTCTGCAAGCCCACGCGCCTCACCAGTTCGCCCATGCTCGCGTAATCGCCGTTCGCCTCGCGCTCGACGACGATGCGCTCCGCGAGGTCCTCACCGATGCCGTTGACCTCGGCGAGCCCCAGCCGCACCGCGAAAGCGCCGTCACGCCTGTGC
>Ga0134125_10001750_pt1 | contig 26394 bp, 20 predicted proteins | sample KB31751_FD_96464 | JGI IMG/M metagenome (GOLD analysis project Ga0134125, IMG submission 96464) | Terrestrial soil microbial communities with excess Nitrogen fertilizer from Kellogg Biological Station, Michigan, USA - KB3-175-1 | ecosystem: Environmental > Terrestrial > Soil > Unclassified ...
GCTTCAACATCCCCGTAGGTCGGGCGCGAACCAGCGTAGTGGACCTACTGGAGCCGGCGGATTGCTTTCAACATCCCCGTTTCGAGCGGCCGAACCGAGTGAAAGCTCCGGCGGTTGTGTCGAGACTGAAGGCGGAAAACAGACGTGACGACTGCAACTGCACAGGCTTCCTGTTCGCTTGAGAACTACCTAGCCCTCCCCGATTACACTATGGATAAGCGCATTGCCGCCGCCCGGCGCGAGCTGGGACGCGATTGCGTCATCTTAGGCCATCATTATCAACGGGATGAAGTGATCCGCTTCGCCGATTACACCGGCGACTCCTACAAGCTTTCTAAGATTTCGGCGCAGGCCGATGGGCAGTTTATTGTCTTCTGCGGCGTTCACTTCATGGCGGAAAGCGCCGACATTCTGGCGCGGCGCGAGCAGCAGGTGATCCTGCCCGATCTGAATGCCGGCTGCTCTATGGCCGATATGGCCGAAATTGGCCAGGTAGAGGACTGCTGGGAGCAGCTTGAGCGGCTTGGAGCTCTGGAAAACGGACTTATTCCTCTCACCTACATGAACTCTACCGCCGCGATTAAGGCCTTTGTTGGCGAGCGCGGTGGGCTGGTTTGCACGTCCTCCAACGCCGGAAATGCCTTCCGCTGGGCGTATAAGAAAGCTCCGAAAGTCTTGTTTTTACCCGACCAGCACTTGGGCCGAAACACAGCTTATGCGATGGGAATTCCGCTTTCTGAAATGGTGGTTTGGGATCCCTACATGCTCAATGGTGGCGTGAGTCCGGAGCGTTTGCGCTCCGCCAAAGTAATTCTCTGGAAAGGACACTGCTCCGTCCACCAGCGCTTCCTGCCCGAGCATGTGGAGAAGGTTCGAGCCAAGTATCCGGGAATTCAGGTGATTGTCCACCCGGAATGCAGATGGGAAGTCTGCCAGAAGGCCGACCAGCTCGGCTCAACCGAGAGGCTGATCAGGATTATTGAGGAAGCGCCCAGCGGCACAATGTTCGCTGTAGGAACGGAGATTCATCTGGTCAACCGCATGGGCAAACGCTTTGCCGAGCATGGCAAGAGGGTCATAACGTTAGACGATTCTGGCTGCCTGTGCACGACAATGTTCCGGATTTCGCCGCAGCACCTGGCATGGGCTCTCGAAAACCTTGTTGAAGGCAACGTCGTTAATCGCATTCGAGTTGCGGATGACGTGAAGGATTGGGGCAAGGTCGCGCTGGATCGAATGCTGGAGATTGGAACCTAGACGAACCGCTTGGTACTGATCTATTTCACGAAATCCACGCACTACCAACCTGTTCGACAGCGCCGAACTGGTGTAATTTCGTGAATTCCCGATTTCGCGATTGTGTGATTTGTAAATCGCTAAATCACCGAATCGCGAAATCGATCGTCTGCTGTGCAATCAATTAAAATAGTTCTCGACACTATGGCACAAAAGAATTTCACTCTCCCGGAAGCGCAAGTGCTGCTTCCTGTGCTCAAGTCGCTGCTGAAGCAGGCGATTGATGGAAAGAAGCTGATCGAGACCATCGACGCCGAGTTCCAGGAACTCGCGCAACGCATTTTCCTCTCAGGCGGTTTGCTGGTCGAGATCGGCAAGGTGGCGATGCGGCGTGCCGAGCGCGAAAAAACCGCGCAGCGAATCAAGGATGCAGTTGCTGAAATCGATGCTACTGGCGTTCAGGTAAAAGATCTCGATATGGGGCTGCTCGATTTCCCGTGTGTCGTGGATGGCAAGACAATTCTGCTGTGCTGGAAGATGGGCGAAGAAAAAATCACGCACTGGCATGACCTCGAGGAAGGTTACGCCGGCCGCAAGCCTATCGACGAGACCATTACGAAGATCAAGAAGAAGCCTAACTAGATTGGTCCGCGGCGGCTTCGGGATTGCGGGTATCGGGAGCTACAATTCTGTGTAGCCCTAACGCCTTGATTCAGAGTCAGACTGTTCGGTGAAAATCAGTTCCCCTAAAGCCTCTGTAAGCATTTTTCTCCTCTGCGTGTCCGCAGCTCTATTATTCTCTGCGTGCGGACAAGGTGCCGGCAAGCAAGATGAAGTCCTGTACGTCACCGCAGCACCTCAAGCCGCGCTTCGCGACCGCGTGGCTCCTGTGTATTCCAAAACGGGAAGTGTCAAAAACGGTGACAAAGTGATCATCCTCGAGCACGGCAAGCGCTGGGAGCGAGTGCGCAACGAGAAAGGCGAAGAAGGCTGGCTCCAGGACCGTTATCTCGTCGGTGAAGATGTCTTTCGCGGCTTTCAGCAGCTCAATCGCGATCATCAGAACGATCCTGTGCAGGCACATGGCGTGCTGCGAAACGATTTTCGTCTGCACCTCACGCCCGGGCGCGACACCGATCGCCTCTTCCTGCTGAAAGAAGGAGACAACATTGATCTGCTGAAGCGCGCAGCGGTTTCGCGTGCCGCGAGTTCTGCACCACCTCCACCTCTGCTCCAGGCCTCGGCTTCAGCAGCTGCGGAAAAATCCGAAGAGAAGCAAGATGCAAGCGACGCCGCCAACGAAGACGAGACGGAATATAAGAGCAAGGAACAGTCACCCGCGCCGGCTGCGGCAGCGAAGGCTACGGCACCAACAAAAAAATCGTCCAAAGCAAAACCCCGGACCTCTGCCGAAACTCAGCCCGTAGTGCCCGCAGTCCCTATGGAAGATTGGTGGTTGGTTCGCACTTCGGAAGGGCATACCGGATGGGTTCTAGGCCGCATGATCGACATCGATGTGCCGCTCGATATCGCTCAGTATGCGGAAGGACAGCGCATCGTTTCCTTTTTTCCTCTCACTACCGTTCATGATCCCGAGTTAAACAAGGACGAATCCTACTATCTTGTCCTGCTTACCGAGCCAAAGGACGGCATGCCGTTCGATTTCAACCAAGTCCGTATCTTCAGTTGGAATGTAAAAAAGCATCGCTACGAAACGGCTTACCGCGACCGCAATATCTTCGGCTTGCTGCCGGTTTCGGTGGCACAAGAGCAGTTCGAAAATCTCGGCACTGAGCCCACATTCACCATCCATGTGCGGGACGAAAATGGCAACACCGTGGCGCAGAAGTATCGGCTAGAGGGTGTGATCGTCAAGCGAGTCCTTGCGCCAGGCGAGACTCCGGTGAAAGCTGCTCCTGCGAATCCCGAATCGAGGGGCAAAGTGCGGCGAGCAGCAAAGTAGCTCGTGGCCTTGTTTGCTCGCGTCAAACTGCGCCGAGGCAGCGGCTGATTCTGCTGCCATCCCGGCGGGGCATCAGGCTGCTGCATTCACGAATCCAAGCAAGCCATGGCAGAAAAGGTGAAGCAGCTTGGGTTGAAGCGGGACTACGCAAAGTACCTCTACTTCCTCGACAAGGACGGCAATATTTGCCAGAAGCCGAAGTCGGGTGAGGGCAAGACCGAGGTCCTCGTCGAGCATGCAGTCGATCGCGATAATCAGTTTCTATATTTCATCGACAAAGAGGGCGACGTCTCGCGCTCCCCGCGCGTCTCGCGGGGCAAGAACAAAGCTGCATAGCGCGGTACCATTCCAGAGGTGAGCACAGCCGATACTTGGAAGCTTCTTGTCTTCCGCGATGGACGAAGTGTACGCAGCGGTCCAGAGCTGCTGCGGGGATTGATCGCGCAGATCGAAGCTGTCCTATCGCTCGCTGACTTTTCCAACCAAATTGCCCGCGACGAGCTGATCGATAGTCTCTTGCGTGCAGGCGAATTCGAATGCGCTCTGGCCGATTATGACGGCTGCAGCGTGGAAGCGAGCGCAATCGCCGAGGCAACCGACCAACTCGCGTCGGCGCTGATTGCGAAATCACGTCCGCAGATATCAGTGAAGCTTGCAGGTGTCATTCGAGAATTACGCGTCCCACAGTCGCTCACCCTATCCACACCGGAAGGATTTTGTTACTACGCGCTGCATCCGCTGGATTACGCCGATTTGCTTGCCGCAGAGGTGACGTATCCGTCAGCTGCGGCGGTGGTTGGTATTCGCTCGATTGGCACGACGCTGTCGGCGGTCATCCGAGCATGGTTTTCGGCGAAAGGAATTGCGGCCGAGCGTATCACGGTGCGACCGCTCGGGCATCCGTTCGATCGTCGCCTTTTCTTGACCGATAATGAGAGGAACTGGATCGCAGCACAAAACCGGCAGAACGCGAACTTCCTTGTTGTTGATGAAGGTCCAGGGCTGAGTGGTTCGTCGTTTCTCTCGGTTGCGGAAGCTTTGGCGGAAGAAGGTGTGCCGGCGGAGCACATCGTTCTCATGCCAAGCTCCACGCCAAACCTCGATAATCTCTTCGCTCCTAACGCCGCGCAACGTTGGAAACGTTTTCGAACTATTGCCCTCAAACATACTCGCTTCGTTCCAGAAGCAAGCGAATACATCGGAGGCGGCGCATGGCGGAGTCGAGTCTTCGATTCGGAAGCGGACTGGCCGGGAGTGTGGCCGTGGACCGAGCGCCAGAAATATCTTTCCCATAAAGGCACTTCCGTTTTCCGCTTTGACGGGCACGGACATTATGGAAAGGCAGTGCGTCAACGCTCCCAAATCCTGGCGAACCATGGGTGGGGACCACAGATCAGCTCTGCGGGAGATGGCTTCAGCGCATGCGAGTGGTTGAGCGGAGCGCGCTTAAAGTCGGCAAATCGCGAGGTGGTGACGCAGTTAGCCCGATACTGCTCCTTTCGCAGCGAGTACCTGACTTCTCCGGTGGTTTCCGGAACGGAACTCGAGCACATGGCGCAGATCAATCTGGAGCGAGCACTTGGAGTATCTCGGCAACTCAAGTTACCGATGGAGCGCCCAGTGATCGCCGATGCGCGCATGATGCCGTATGAATGGATTCTTCCAAATGACGGTCGTCTGCGAAAGCTCGATGCCGCAGATCATGGCGATAACCACTTTTTCCCTGGTCCAACTGACATCGCGTGGGATCTCGCCGGAGCCATTGTTGAGTGGAAGCTGAACGCAGAAGCTGCCAATCTGTTACTCAATGAATATCGCCAGATCAGCGGCGATGCCGTCGAGAAGCGTCTTCCCGACTACTTGATTGCGTATTCGTGCTTCCGCATGGCGTTCGTGCAGAGTGCAGCAAATTCCATATCCGAACCCGGAGAAGAATCCCGTCTGTTGCAGGAAGCAACCAGGTACAAAACTGCAGCATTGAAGCTACTAGAAAGAAGTGCGGTAGCTCCGTGACCTTGTAGTTGCCTTCGTCACCTCCGCGTTCGCTCCTGGTTCTCGCAGCCAGTCCAACCCCGAAAGCTATAATCCCGCCATGCCGCCAAGAATCGTTACCACCGAATTCATCGAGTTCTCTCGCTGGAAGCTCCTGGAGCAATACTGGCCGCGCTTACGGACGTGCGTGGAGTCACTGACAGATGAGCAAGTGTGGTGGCGACCAAACGAAGCCAGCAACAGCATCGGCAACTTGATCCTGCATTTGAACGGAAACGTCACCCAATGGCTGATCGCGCCGTTTACCCATCGCGAGGACAAACGGAACCGTCCTGCCGAGTTCGCCGAGCGGCGACATCTTCCCAAAACAGAACTCATCGAGAAGCTTGCGATCACCATGCAAGAAGTCGCAGAGGTGCTTCCGCGCATTTCTGAATCAGAGTTGATTCAGACCTACGAAATTCAGGGATATACCGCGAGCGGACTCCATGCCGTGTATCAGGTGATCGAACACTTTGGTCTGCACTACGGGCAAATTGCATACATCACCAAGATGCTCCGCGGCGAAGACCTGGAGTTCTATCGAGAACTGCAGGCCACTGGGCGTCTTAAGGGATAAATCCGCTTGGATATCAGCGTTTACCTGAATCTGTATTCCAATCGATCGTTCGCCGGGCGCGCTCAGTTTCAAATGCGTAGTTCTTTGGTGCGATTAATGCGCTGCGATCATTTCGACAGCAGCATGGTGTCACGGATCGCTTCTCGGGGAGGTGTCGTGAATGTCTACAATCAGTGATGCGCTTGCAACGGCTCGTCAGCAGCGGAGTTGAGAATGCAAATCGTTCATATGAGTGTTCATTCCATTGCGATTGCGGATCCTCCACTGCGCAGCTCCTATGGCTTGCACGCGCCATATGCGCTGAGAACCATTCTGGAACTCAAGAGCGAAGATGGAATCGTCGGTATCAGCGAAACGCACGGCGGCGATGCAATCCTGCAGGCATTCGATAAATTACGCAGCCGAATCGTCGGGCAGGATGCATATCGGCTGTGTGGGCGGTTGCTTCCGATGATCGATGCGAGCGCCATCGCAGCGCAGCCCGACCGCTCGCAGACCTACTACCTTCCGGGCGAGAATCCGGCTGACGAAGCCCAGAGGCTCTACTCCGCGATTGAGATTGCCTGTCTTGATCTGATCGGCAAATCGGTGGGCAAACCTGTTTGCGATCTACTCGGGGGACGTGCTCGAAGAGAAGTTCCGTTCTCGGCATATCCGTTCTACAAGCACGCAGGTGGAGGTGGCGAGGGCAATGATCTGCGCGAAGACGAATACGGCGAAGCGCTCACGCCGAAGCAACTCGTCGCCCAGGTGAAGCAGATGTTCGCGACATACGGATTTCGCGAGATCAAGTTCAAGGCGGGCGTACTCGATCCGGCAGAGGAGATCGAAACCGTTCGGCAACTTCGCGCAGAGTTCGGTCCTAAGATTCCGATTCGCCTCGATCCGAACTGCGCGTGGTCGGTCGAAACCTCTGTTGAGATCGGGAAAGCACTGCGCGAAGAGCTTGGCAATGGCGGCTACCTCGAAGATCCAACGGCCAGCATTCCCGGTATGGCACGAGTCCGACGTAAACTGCTCGAAGCGGGAGTGCAAACGCCTTTGGCGAGCAATGTGGCCGTTACCGGATTCACCGACCTGCCTGAGACTATCCGAACCGATGCTGTGCAGGTTGTCCTCTGCGATCCGCATTACTGGGGTGGCATTCAGCAGGTGAAGCATTTGGGGAAGATCTGCCGCATTTTTAATCTGGGACTCTCCATGCATTCCAACTCACATCTCGGAGTCTCTCTCATGGCGATGGCCCACGCTGCCGCTGCCACTCCTCAGCTTACGTATGCCTGCGACACGCATTATCCGTGGCAGTCAGACAAGGACGAAGTTGTCGCCGGCGGAAGGATTCCAATCGTGAGCGGTTGCGTGTGCATCCAGGAAAAGCCCGGATTGGGCGTTGATCTCGATCGCGATCAGCTCGGGCGAGGAGCCGAACGCTATCGCAAGCATCCGTACCGAAAGCGCGATGACGAAGCCGAAATGCGCAAGCATGTCGGTCCGAATTGGCGGCGCGTTTTGCCTCGGTGGTGACTCGCAACTCAACGCAGACCCACTGCTGCTCGAAGTATTGGCGCCGCTCAGCGATAATTCGCGTTTGAGAGTCACCATTTCAGTGCTAAAGGTTTTTGCTTAAATCTTCGTCCAGCAATTACTGACTCAGTGCTGGAATTAGGATAAGGGGCGTCAATGCGTTGACAAGCGGTTTGCAGCATCGCTACATTCGATTTGTAAGTCCTAATTCTTTGTTTCTCCTCCCCCGGTACTACTTCATGCGAATTCTTCTCGCCGAAGACGATGTGTCGCTAGGCAATTTTGTCCGCAAAGGCCTGGAAGCTGAACAGCATCAGGTATATCTGTCTCATGCGGGTGATGAGGTAGATTTCCAGCTGAGCACGCAGGAATACGACTTGCTTATTCTTGATTTGAATCTGCCGCGCGTTGACGGAGTACAAATCCTGCGCAGGATGCGCAATGCCAGCAACAACACTCCCGTGTTGGTCCTCACGGCCAGGAGTAAAGTTGAGGATCGCGTAGCCCTCCTTGATCTCGGCGCGGACGACTACCTGGTGAAGCCGTTTTCCTTCTCAGAGCTTTCTGCCCGCGTACGCGCCCTCCTGCGTCGTCGCGCCAAGCCAATCGAGGACACGTTGCGCATCGCGGACCTGGAACTCAATCGCGTGGATCGACGTGTCACTCGCGGAGGAAAAGAGATCGAGTTGAGTCCGAAAGAGTATGCGCTGCTCGAATATTTAATGGCTAATGCCGGACGCAAGGTTACGCGCACGATGATTCTCGAGCGCGTGTGGCAGCATTCGTTCGATACCGGTACAAACGTCGTCGATGTTTACATCAATTACCTGCGCAAAAAAGTCGACGGCAATCTCGAACCTAAACTCATTCGTACGGTGCGCGGCGTTGGCTACATCTTGAGCGATGGCATGGAATTCTCCACGGCCGATTCAGATGAGTCTCCCAAAGCGGCCCCGAGCGCCGCCTTGTGAGCAACGCGTGAACGAAGGGGTCAACCGTGCATCCGGCAGTTCGCCCGTTGAGCATCCTGCCCTGCCGCCGGAAAATCTTGCCGAAAGCTTTTTTCATAAGCTGAGCCAGCCGATCGGAGCGATATATGCCTCGCTCGAGCTTGGGCTCATGAGCGATGATGCCAAGCAACTCAAGGCCGCGATTGAAGCAGGCCTCACTCAACTGGAGCGGTTGCGCTGGCTATTCCAGATTGCCCGCGAGTTCTTTGCGACCGACTTTTGTGCGCGCGCGCGAAGTATTTCCCTTCGTGAATGCATCCAGACAGCGGTGAACGATTCGCGACCTCTGGCGGAAGCAAAAAAGATAAGCTTCGTCGTTTCTGCCGACGAGGATTTACATCTGCTCGCGGACCCAGGCTATTTGTGCGATGCCATTGAGAATCTCGTTAATTGGTGTATCAGAAAGAGTCCGCACACAGGCGTGATCAAGGTAGCAGCGCTCGGCAGTGCCGCCACGGCTCAGATCGAAATTTCCGACGATAGTTCTTACTATCCCGAATTGGCGTCGAATATCTTCGAACCTTTTCCTCCCGGAGTACCGATAAGACCGGGTGAATCCGGAAATCTAGACATAGCGCTGAGTCAAAGAATTATTCAAACGTTCGGTGGCGAAGTAGAGCTACGCGCCACGCCGAACGGAAAGAATTGCTTTCGGATCGTCCTTCCTCGGCACAATTCCTGATTTCTTTAATTATTTTCGTTTCTGAGACGAATTTAAGTTTCGTCTAAGCCGATTCTTAATGTGAGACGCTACACTCACTCTCCGTCGTCCAGAGAGGATGCACGCCTTGCAATCTGACGTTCAGAATGTAATCGTAGCTGGCAGTACTCCCACGTCCGATCAATTGATGTTGAAGACCTTTCTCTCTAAATTTCCCGGAACATCCGCAGACGATTGCGTTGATTCTCGCTCATCTTGGGACTAACCAAGCATCGCAACTATCAATTTGCTGTCGGATAAGACGCGGGCCGAGACCATCAATCGCTTGGCAGAGAGGCGACAGTTCGCTCCCGAAATGGCACAGACGATCGCCCTTGTTGTTGAACAAGAAACTGATGTCGCTTGGCGAACAGAGCCGTCGCGCCTACGCGCAGGCGAATGGACGCGGACTAAGTGTTAGCCCAAACCTGCTGCGCGATGATGCGCTTCAATGGCATGATTGATTTGCAGCGAGACTTCCAAAGCGCGGCGGCCATCTTCCAGCGCCACCACAGGCCTATTTCGCGTCCGGACCGCATCGAGGAAAGATTCGATCTCTGCTCGCAGTGGTTCGCGCGATTCCACTTTAGGTTTCTCCAGAGCAATACCGGGGGCAGGACCTCCCGTTGACGCTGGAATCCTGCCACTCATCAGCTCTGCCGCAGCCCGTTCGTCGACGCGAATGCTGATGACGTCCTGTCGTCCATAATCGATCGAAATGTACTGATGCGGCTGGAAGAAGCGCAGCTTGCGAACTTTCTCAGTGCTGACTCTGCTCGCAGTAAAGTTTGCAACACAGCCGTTTTCAAATTCGATACGAACGTTTGCAATATCGATCTTATTGCTGATTACCGCCAACCCAACCGCTCGAATCTCATGCACTTCCGACTTTGCGAACGACAATACGATGTCGAGGTCGTGAATCATGAGGTCCATCACCACGTCTACGTCGAGAGAGCGCGGAGTAAACACGCTCAGCCGGTGAACTTCGAAGAACATCGGATGATTCACGATGGGAATTGCGGCGAGCACCGCAGGATTAAATCGCTCTAAGTGTCCCGCCTGGGCAACTCGTTCGTGTTCCCGAGCCACTGCGATGAGCTCGTCAGCCTCCGCCAGAGTTGCGGCGAGCGGCTTTTCAATTAGCACATCGATGCCATTGCGCATGAGTTCACTCGCAACCGTCAGATGATGCACGGTCGGAACCGCCACTGACGCGGCGTCGATTTTGCCTTGTAGACCTGCGATCGAGGGGAATGCCTGAGTTTGAAATTCTGCTGCTACCGCTAGCGCCGCAACTGGATTTGTGTCAACAACTCCGACCAACTCAACAGTTCCGCCACTGGATTGAAGCTCTCTATACACGCGTGCATGGTTTCGTCCGAACACGCCACAGCCAATCACAGCCATGCGAAGCTTCTTGTCGGCGAGTGTCATTCAAAGAACCGGAACCGCAGAATGTGCCAGATGGCCGCGATGCCATCGCGCCAGGTGATCTTCTTACCTTCCTCGTACGTGCGACCATGGTACCGAATGGGCACTTCGTAGATCCGGCAACCCAGGCGCGAGACCTTTATGGTGAATTCAGGCTCGAATCCGAAACGATCGCTGCGGAACCGCAGTGCGTCGAGAACCTCGCGCCGAAACACTTTGTATCCGACCTCCATGTCCGTGAGGTTGAGGTTGCACAGCATGTTGCAAAAGAACGTCAGAGCCTGGTTGCTCAGGTAATGCCAGAAATACAGCACGCGATGCGAGCCGCCGTGAAATCGGTTTCCGAATACCACGTCGGCAAAACCTTCCAGGATGGGCTCGAGCAATTGTGGATAATCGCGCGGATCGTATTCGAGGTCGGCATCCTGAATCAGAATTATGTCTCCGGTTGCATGTTTGAACCCCGTACGCAGCGCAGCTCCTTTTCCCTGATTTTCTTGATGAAGTACAAGCTTGACTGGGATCCCAAAGGTCGATCGCATTGTCTCGGTTAATCCAGGAAGAAGCTCTCTTGTCCCATCTCGGGAATAATCGTCGATGATTATCAGTTCGTGCTCAAGCGAAGTGGCTGCGGCGAGAACGCGCTCCAGCGTGGTCGCGATCGTGTCTTTCTCATTGAAAACCGGAAGCACGATCGACAACCGACGCAACCGTTTCTCCGGATTGATCACGAACTTGCGCGAGGGCACGATCTGCATTAGCTCTCAGTCTCCTATGCGACGCGTGAATGCGGCGTGCGTGAACGCTTGCGAGGTTCGGCGGCAAGGAATAGTCCCACTGCCAATACGAGCATCTGGGGTTCTATTGGCGCGCGATATCGCGGATGAGGGAATGTCAGGTAATACACAAAAGGAACAGCAAGTAACAGCGAGGCGTAGAGAAACGTGGCCGGATTGGCGCGTCGCCACATCACCCACAGTCCTCCAAAAGCGAGAATCGACGAAAGCAGAAAGCCGAGATTACGGCTTTCTGACAAGACCGCCATTCCGGTGTCTCGCGGCGTGTCGTACCAGTAGAAGACCGCACGGCGAATGCAGAGCGTAAAAAACTTTTCCGGATGAGTACGAACGAAATTGAGGGCTTGGTCTTTCTTCATTTGAACATAAGCAACTTCGCCCATCTGCTCGTACTTTTGCAACTCCAAAACGTTACTGCTCGGATGCATCCAGAAACGCCAAAGTCCAACGGCATCCTCGGCATTCCCCATGCGAAACTCCGCCCAGAAGTTGCCGCGCACCGGAATGAAACGATGGAAGACACGGTAATTGCGAATGGTCCAGGGACTGAGTATGGCAATGAAGACCACGCCGGCACATACAGCTTGGATGAAAGGCTGCGCTCGATGCTCAGTGGCGATGTGCAGAACCAGCAACCAAACCCCGGCGAAAGGCAACCAGAGAAGAAGGGAAGGATTCACCAGGGCAATGAGTCCCCAAAGCACGCCAAATAGCAGCCACTCACTCCAGCGCGCAACAGGAACAAATTCCCATTTTCGAACCACTAGCCACTGAACTCCTGCTAGCTTCAGGCTCAGAAGGAACACACAGGCGAGCAGGAGCGTCGCCAGGCTCGTTTCCCATGCCCATTTGATCGCCCAGTACCAGGCATAGGGCAAGAGCGCAGCGAGCCATCCTGACCACCATGCTGCACGCGGTCCGAATGTGCGCCTCGCGGTGTAAAAAACAGGGAAGATGGTCAACGACGAGAAAACGGAGTTGATGGAAAGAATCGCGATCGAGGATGACGTGCTGTATACACCGAAAACTTTGAAGACACCTGCCAGAATGTACGGATAGATAGGCGCGAGCCACGCGGTGGGTCCAGTGCCGGCGACGAAGGGCGAACTGAATCCATGACCAGTCGCTATCGATTCCGCGATTCGTCCTGTCTCCCAACCAAATCCAAAGCTTCCTTGGAGCTTAGAGATTCTGTACGTGTGGCCGATGAAGATGGCTGCTTCACGCGCAATGAATCCCGCCCAGAACATAAGCGTCGGACGATCAGACCAGTTCGGAACTGCGCGCCGCCCATGGCCTGGCATGTTGGCGTGTGTAACAGACTCAGTGCTGTGAATTTGCCGGCTCCGTGAACCGCCAGCATAGCATTGCGCGACGTTCACCCTGGGCGGAGGCGTTGAGATCCTCGCGGAATCAACCAGGGGACGAGTATTAGCGGAATCGCCGGATGTGTAGCACGTGGCGGTCGGAGCGATAAAGACCCAGCACGTACAACATCGCTTTTCCATCAGTAGAAAAGATGGTCTGACGAATCCTTAAGAGCGGAGCCCCCTGAGGAACACGCAGTAGCGCTGCCGTTTTAGGATCAGCCACAGTCGCGTCTACATCCTCATCGGCGTACGCGATTTTCGTTTGATAATCCTTCTCAAGAAGGATAAAAAGCGAACCGCGTTCGAGCTGTGTGCGCGTGATGCGACCGTAGGTCTCGGCGGAAAGGTAAGACGTTTCAAGTGCAAACGGCTCTCCTCCGGCTTCGCGCAGACGTTCGATATACAACAGCCGCGTCATCGCGGGAAGAGCCAGCCTGGCGCAGACGTCCTGCTCGCCGTGCAGGGTGCTGAGGTGCAATACGCGCGCTTGTGCCATCATGCTGCGCCCGGCCATCTGTTCGGTAAAGCTGGTCAGCTTGTTGAATTCGATTTTCGGAGGAGCGACGTAGGTTCCTGATCCGCGGTGACGTTCCACTAAGCCTTCGCGCTGGAGTTCGGCGAGAGCGTGTCTCGCGGTCATGAGGCTGACGCCATGTACGCGCGCTAGTTCGCGTTCGGAATCAACCAGTTCGCCCGGCTTCAGCTTGCCGTCTTCGATCTTCTTCCGGATGGCGTTTTGGATCCGCCGGTATGCGGGAAGGGCGTTTCCATTCGCGTCAGAGCTCCTCATTGACTTCAGCATACATCGCGTTAATTCCTTTTAATCGTCGTGCGAACCCGAAAATGCACGCTGGCCGCAGCTTCAGCGCGTCCGACGAATCGTAAAGGTATGCCGGTCGGAGCGATAGAGGCCGAGAACATAGGTGATGGCGTTTCCCATTTCGGAAAAGATGACCTGCCGGATTCGCAGCAGAGGCGCTCCCCGCGGCACGCTCAGGAGCTTTGCCAGTTGTGGATCGGCGACCGTAGCGTCGATGTTTTCATCCGAGTAAGCCAGCTTCGCACCAAAATCCTTCTGCAAAAGCAGAAAGAGCGATTGACGATCCAGCGGAGCGCGCGACAGGGGTCCGTATTGGCGCGCGGAGAAATAGCACGTTTCCAAGGCGAACGGCTCTCCTGCCGCTTGCCGCAGTCGCTCAATCACAAGTAAAGGAGTCACGGGCGAGAGCCCAAGCCGCGCGGCGATATCCGGCTCGCTTTGGATGATGCGCGAGCAGAGCACCTTCGAGTGCGGAGCCAGGCTGCGCGTTGCCATCTGCTCGGTAAAGCTGGTTAGACGATTGAACTGAATCTTCGGTGGCGCAACAAACGTTCCGGAGCCTCGACGCCGCTCGACTAGTCCGTCGCGCTCAAGTTCGGCAAGCGCATGGCGCGCAGTCATCAAGCTGACCTGATGTGTGCGCGCGAGTTCCCGTTCAGAATCAACCGTGTCCCCAGGACGAAGGTGTCCGTTCTCGATTCGCTGGCGGATGATCCGGTGAATGCGTCGGTACGCCGGCATCGAATTTTCGACTTTTGAAACTCTGGTTACTGTGTGTTGTCCCATTGATCGGTGCGCTGGAGCTTTGCACTGCTGCTGATCCAACCGCTATAGAGAAATTTAATAGCTGCTATAGGAGAACTTCAACTGCCCCGCTAAATTTCTCAACTTTTTCCTTGACAACGATGGTTAGTGCTATATAGCTTATTCGACTCATAGCGGGAAATCAAGAAATTTCGCGCGCATCAGGAGGCTTTGTGAAACGCAGACTGCAAACCCTGCGAGGGCTCTCCCTTTTGACTATCTTCACTCTGGTCATCTCTCAAGCGACATGGTCACAGGAAGTAACGGCCAACATCACCGGCACGATTACTGATCCCAGCGGTGCTCCCATTGTGGGAGCTACCGCGACCGCAACGGATGTTCAACGCGGGACTACGTTCAACGCTCGAACGAACGAATCAGGCGTGTACAACATCAACCGAATCCCGATCGGACAATACAAGGTAACAGCGCAGCAAAGCGGTTTCGGAACTGCAACGCAACCTCCGATCAATCTGAATTTGAATCAGACCGCGCGTCTCGATTTCCAGCTCAAAGTTGGACAGGTAAGTGAAATCGTCGAGGTGTCCGGCGAAGCTCCGATTCTTCAGACGCAGAGCACTGAGGTGAGCACGATCATCGATGCCGCGACGAACACGAATTTGCCGCTGGCCTCGCGCAACTACATTCAGCTTACGTTGCTAGCGCCTGGGGCGACGAATGTGAATCCGAGCTCGGTGAGAAATCCGCAGAATATGGTCAACGCCGGTCGGCCGTTCATCAACGGTAACCGCGAACAGGCGAATTCGTTTCTCCTCGACGGCCAGATCAACAACGAAAGCAAGAACAACGAGGTTGGCTACACGCCAAGCGTCGATGCCATTCAGGAATTCAATCTCATCACCCAGAACGCGTCGGCGGAATTTGGCAACTACGAGGGTGGAGTCGTCAGCGCCAGCATCAAGTCGGGCACGAATCAGTTCCATGGCAATGTTTTCGAGTTTCTTCGCAACGATGCGCTCGACGCCAACAATTACTGGGCAGGGATGACCAAGGGCATTCCGAAATTCAAAGGAATTCTCGGATTCGACCAGAATGGTGTGCAGAACAAAGCCGAGCTTCGTTACAACCAGTTTGGCGGCACAGTTGGCGGCCCGATCCTCAAGAACAAACTGTTTTTCTTCGCGGACTATCAGGGACAACGGACGGTGAATTCAGGGCCAACCGGCGCTCAACTCCTAACTTCCGCCGAGCGCACGGGCAACTTCGGGCAATTGTGCACAGATTTTGGTGGAGCGTTTACGGGCTCCGGTGGAACCTGTGCTGGTGGTACGGGAGTTCAACTCGTGAATCCGGCCACCAAGGCTCCGATTCCGCAAAACAATCTTGCATCCGCAGGACTCACCATCAGTCCGGTAGCATCTGCGCTGTTCAAGTCGAACTTCTATCCTCTTCCACAAATCAACAGCACGACTTCGAACAATTATTTTTTCAAGAGCGGAAACAGTCTCAACAACGATCAGGGTGACCTGAGAGTTGACTATTCGCTCTCGCAGCAGAACCAGATCTTCGGCCGCTGGTCACAGATGAACCTCCGCCAGCCGCAGTTGACGGGCCTCCCGATAGTCAACGCCGGGAGCGGAGCCAACATCGAAGAGCCTGTAAGGAATGCAGTCGTAAATTGGACGCACACCTTCACCTCCAATCTGTTGAATGAAGTGCGAGTGGGATTCAGCGGCGTGCACTTCACCCAAGCCGGTACGACGACAGACGTCTTGGGTAAGCTCGGCGAACAGTTAGGGATTTCGGGTGCGAACTCCATCGCGCCTGGACTGCTCAACATTCAAATCAGTGCCCTTGGACAGGGAAGCCCATCTCTCGGAAACAACGGAGCCGTCCAGATCTTTCACACTACTGAAGGACAGCTCGAGGACAACGTGATTCTTACTCGCGGTCGGCACAGCATCCGCACTGGTTTTCAGTACATCCGCGAGCGTCAGAATTACGACTACGGCGGGAACAATGGTGAATTAGGCTCGCTCAGCATTAACAATCTCACCGGCGCTTCGGAAGCCGACTTCTGGCTTGGCAACGTGGGCGGCGGATTCAGGGATGGCAACACTAATACGCTGTTCGGGCTCCGTGGAAATGTCTACGGCGCATATGTGCAGGATGCATGGCGATTCACGGACAATCTCACCTTAAATCTTGGGTTGCGGTTTGAAGACCACACGCCTCTTTATGAAATCCACGATCAGAGAGTGAACTTCGACGTCAAGACGGGCGCGATCGAGCTGCCAAACCAAAACGGGAATAACCGCGCGCTATATAACAACTATCTCGGTATTGGCGATTGGCTGCCGAGAGTTGGCTTCGCATGGTCTCCCTCAATGTTTGGCGGTAAGACTGTCCTTCGTGGCGGCTATGGAATTTCCGAGTACTTCGAAGGCGGAGGCGCCAACGAAGAGCTCACGCAGAATCCGCCATTCTTCGGAGCTACGGAAAGCGTTCCGGTTACAAACCCTCCGACCCCTGGAAACATCACTGCAGGCTTCGGCCCTTCGGCTGCTCCGTGCCCAGCAATCAACTTCGCCTGCTACGCCGGTATTCGAATCCGAGTGTTCGACCAGAACTTCCGGCCCGCTTTGGCACAGCAGTGGAACTTGACTGTTCAGCATCAATTCAGCAACTCGCTGACTGGTCAGGTTGGCTATGTGGGCCAGCATGGAACTCACCTGCTCAACTTCATGGATATCACGCAGATGATGGGGCTGAACGCTCAGGGTGGCATCGCCAAGCCTGGCCAGTTGATCGCCTCCAAAGTCGCGGCGCCGTTTCTCGGTGGCGGAGCTAAAGGCTCACTGTACGCGGCTGACAACGCTGCTCTCGGTGGCGCCAACGCCATCGCCGGCTCCACGTTCTCCAACGCTTCTCAACGCTATGACGCGTTGCAGGCCGTTCTCAAGAAAACCATGTCGAACGGTCTGGAAACGCAGGTCGCATATACCTATTCCAAGTGCATGAGTAATTCGCCTGGATACTTCGGCACTGGCTGGGGCAGCACGCAAGCACAGAGCTCCGGCGGACAGCCTGGCTGGCAAAACGCTTATGACGGCGCTTCCGATTGGGGTCCGTGCTTCTTCGATCAGAAGCACATCCTGTCGAGCTATGCGACGTATCAGCTTCCAGTCGGTCGCGGAAAAGCTTTCGGGCACGACATGCCCGCGGGTCTGAACGCGATCGTAGGGAACTGGGAGCTCAGCGGAATCGTCACCCTGCACAGCGGCAATGCTCTCACTCTCAATGAATTTGGCGGCTGGGGCAATTTCCAGGGAGATCCCTCCGGAACGAACGGCATCGGAAACTACTTCTTGAGCGAGCGGCCGAGCTGCAACGGTCCGCTGCACACGGTCAACAAGTACGTTCCGGGAAATCCGGCCACCAACACTCCCGGATACATCCAGTGGTTTGATCCCAGCACCGTTACCGACGCAGCTCCAAACACTTTTGGGACTTGCTCGGTTGGAAACGGGCGCGGTCCGGGATACGCGAACGTGGACCTCGGACTTCACAAGCAATTCCCAATTGGGGAAACCAGACGCTTTGAATTCCGCTTTGAAGCTCTCAACGCGTTCAACCGTCGCGTGTTGAACTTCTCCGGCGGGCCAGCCAGCGGTTCCTTCGATCCGGGAAGTCCGGTTTTTGGACAAGTAACCGGCTCACAAGGCGCGAGACAGCTTCAGTTCGCGTTGAAGTTCTACTTCTGATCGCACGCAGAAGTGAAACGGGAATGGCAGGCGTAACCGCGCCTGCCATTGCTTGTTTTTGAGCAGCTTTTGTACTCGGATTAGGTTCCTTTTCAGCTTATGATTTGGGCTATGTTTCGATGTTCATGTTTTCTGTTAGTGCTACTGATCTCAGGTGGCGCGATGTCCGATGCGCAAAAATCCAAACCTGCCGCCGCCGAATCCGGCTCCGCAGAGCGCGGCCTTGCTCTTGCCGCCGGCGGTCACTGCACAGAAGCAATACCGCTTTTGCGAAGGGCCGTGAGGAGCGCTACCGACACGGAATTAAAGAAGAAAGTAGGATTAGCCGGACTGCACTGCGCCATGACTCACAATGCGTTCATGGATTCGCTGGTGTTTCTTGAGATGCTGGGCAGAGAGTTCCCCCGTGATCCTGAAGTGCTTTATCAGGCTACGCACGCATATTCCGATCTCTCGCTGCACGCCTCCCAGGACCTGATGCGAGAGGCTCCGTTCTCGTTTCAAGTTCATGAGCTAAGTGCGGAATCTCTTGAAGTACAGGGTAAGTACGACGAAGCGGCTGCTGAGTATCGCAAGATTCTGGAAATCAGCCCGCTCTTGCCTGGAATCCATTACCGCCTTGCGCGAGTGTTGCTTTCCAAGCCTGAACCGACGCCTGAGATTGTGAAGCAAGCCAGGGAGAACCTGGAGCAAGAGCTGGAGCTGGATCCTAAAAATGCCGGAGCCGAATATGTCTTAGGAGAACTCGCCCGGCAAGACAACGATTTGCCAACCGCTATCCACCATTTTTCACAGGCAACGAAGTTGGATACGAGTTTTTCCGAAGCCTTTCTCGGATTAGGTATGTCCCTGGTTGCGACAAAACGTTTTAACGACGCAATTCCCCCTTTGGAGCGTTACGAGAAATTGCAACCTGACAGTCCAACCGGGCACTTTCAGTTGGCGCTTGCTTATGGCGGAGTCGGCAGAAAAGAAGATGCGAATCGCGAAGCTGCACTGCAGCGCGAATCTGCCGAGAACCTGGAGCAGGTAAAGCGCAAGATCGCAGAAGGAGTAATCGGCAGGCAATCTGCTGATCAAAGTAATCAGCAGTCTGAATCCCCCAAGTAGACTCGAATTCTCGTATTCTCTTTGAGCAACAAAAGAAAATTATCTTCCTTGAATCGGCGTGAATTCCTTCGCCTGATGGGTAACGCCGTCGCTGTGGCCAGTGTCCCGCAACTGATGTGCGCCGCAGATTCTCCTAGTTACGCGTTCGCGGAAGTGCCGCCATCGGTCAGCGGGATTACATGGAAGCACACCGCCGGAAAATCGACAGAAAAATATCTTCCCGAATCCACCGGAGCGGGCTGTGCATTCCTTGACTACGACAATGATGGCTGGATGGACATCTATCTCGTCAACAGCGGCAAATGTGATTTCTTCGATCCCAAGCCGCCGCTGCGCAACGCGCTTTATCACAACAATCGCGACGGCACCTTTACTGACGTCACGGAGAAGGCCGGTGTCGCAGGTGGCGGCTATGGGCAAGGCGTTGCAGTAGGAGACTACGATGGCGATGGATTTCCAGACCTGTACGTGACGCAATATGGCCGCAGCATTCTCTATCGCAACAACCGCGACGGCACCTTCACCGACGTGACGGATAAGGCGGGGGTGGCGGCGCCCGGATGGGCGTCAAGTGCAGTTTGGTTCGACTTCGACAACGATGGGCGGCTTGACTTGTTTGTCTGTCGCTTTGTCGATTTCGACAAATCAAAGCATCACCGCTGCATGGCTCCCAACGGTCCGGGCCTCGCAGGGCAGGCGGAGTATTGCTATCCGAAAGCGTATCGACCGATGGCCAGTTGGCTGTTTCGAAACAACGGAGATGGCACCTTCACCGACGTGAGCGAACAAACCGGAATCGCTGCCAATGCCGGAAAGGCCTGGGGAGTGGTCGCAACCGACATTAACAACGACGGCAGAATGGATCTGTTCATCGCCAACGATACCGTCGCAAATTTTCTGTTTGCGAATCGCGACGGCCGACGTTTCGAAGAGATCGGCTTCACATCTGGAGTAGCGTTTGGAAGTTCAGGCACGGCGCGCTCCGGAATGGGTGTCGATTCCGCCGACTTCAACAACGATGGCTGGATGGATCTGTTCGTATCGAATCTCGATCATGAGATGTTTTCTCTTTACCAGAACCGGGGTGACGAGACATTCGACGATAAGATCATGCCTTCCGGAATCGGCACTCCCACGCGATTGATGAGCGGATGGGGGTTAAAGTTCTTCGATTACGACAATGACGGCAATCTGGATCTGATGCTTGCCAATGGTCATCCAGACGATCTTGTGGATCAGCTCCGTCCTCATGTCAGCTATCGTGAGCAGTTATTGTTGTTCCATGGAGATGGAAAAACCTTCGCGGATGTGAGTCAGGAAAGTGGTCCAGCGTTTCGCAAAGCGCTTCCCGCACGTGGACTGGCGCTGGGCGACTTTAACAATGACGGGGCCATCGATGTGCTCGTCACAAATAACGATGAAGCACCCATCCTGCTGCGCAACAACATTGGCACACAGAATCACTGGCTCGGTCTGAAGTTGGTCGGTAAGAAGTCCAATCCCGATGCCATCGGCGCGCGTGTGACGTACCAGGCCGGGGACCTCAGACGCAGTCACATGAAAGTAGGAGGCGGAAGTTATCTCTCCTCGCACGATCCGCGCATGGTGCTCGGTATCGGCAAGAGGACGAAGATCGACTGGCTCGAAGTGAAATGGCCGCAGCCCAGCGGCGCTGTCGAGCGCTTTACCAATCTTCCCATTGACCGCTACGTTACGACGATCGAGGGTACCGGCAAATGGCAGTGACGACACGGGCATGCCTGTTGCTATGCAAATTTCGTCCAGAGTAGGATAGTTGTGTTCCAATCGGCCCTGGTATAGCGAGAGGTAACCAGCAATGCGTCTGAGGCCGTTGTTCGTTTCTCTTCTGTTCTTCTCTCTTCTGTTCTTCTTATTTCTTCCAAGCTCTTCAGCCCGGCAGACACAGCCGCAATTCTCGTGGGCTCCTGTTCCCTTCGATGCAAATGAACCGGCGACTTCAGGATTGAAGGTACTGACGAATCCGCAGGAGCGGTCGGCGGCGCTGCAATTGCTGGATCGCGCGCGGCAGAACTACACGTTCTATGGTCCTCACACTCCGGCATTCACCATGAAGCTCAGCTTCACGTCGAATGGCCCATTGCAGTACGAGGGACAGGGCACGATGCAGGAGACCTGGATCAGCTACGGCGCCGATCGCTGGAGTGCCAGGATCGGCTCTGCGGAGACACTGCGCGTGTTCGCCGGCCGGCATACATGGAGCGATAACCCTGCGGCTCCCATTCCTCTGCGTGTGCAGATGGCGCGCTCGGCTTTGTTGTGGCCGGTAGTGAATCCGCGTCCGCGAGTGATGTTGCGGGCTGGCGCGGCGACGGTGGAAGGGAAAGCTGCAATGTGCATTCTCACGTCAGAGTCGATGCCAGTGGTTGATCAGCCACGGCACTGGCTAGAGAAGGAGTATTGCGTCGATCCCGCAAGCGGAAACCTCCTCCTTTGGTCAGAAGCGCCCGGACATTATGTGCTCTATGACTACACGACTTCTACGGAATTTCAAGGGCACGTCGTTGCAAACGACATCTCGATCTATGAAGCTGGAAGCCGTGTGATAAAGATTCATCTGGATAGCCTGCAGGACGCGAGCGGGGTCGATCCCCAGTCATTGCGTCCAACCGCGCAGCTCGTGGCCAAAGGCCCCAGCTTCGGCCTAAGGCCTCCAGTCAAGTTTCCTATGCGGGTTCCAGCGTCTCAGGGAACGGTCATAAACTTGATTCAGCCTGTCTTTGTACATGCAACCATTGACAAAGATGGACATGCGATAGAAGCCGAAGCTCTCCAAAATTCCAATCCGGAACTGACATCGAGGGCACTCGACTTGGTCAAGAACAGCAATCAAGGTGAGGCTGAAGCACAGAGGGAAGCATTCATCGACGTTGAGTTTCTGCAAGGAAATCAAAGCGCCCAAATCGTGGCAGCGCATTGAACACGTAAGCGAGCGTCGAACCAAGCTGCACCACCTAAACGTAGCTCGCGATCAAAATCGGCGTTAGATAATCGTCATGCCGAAGTCGCTTCGCTTTGAATTTCACTGCTCTGACTGGCATTTAAGAAGGAAGACGATCAAGAATGAGGTTCCCATTAATAGCCCAAATGGTACCGTCCAGTGTTAATCCACGCCATTTCATGCACTTGCATTGACTGCCCTAGTTCTTCTGGCTAGTTTTGAAATGGGATAGTTGTCGTTTCACGGTTATACTTAGAGACAAGGAATGACCCTGTCAACCGAACAAAAGACCGTCCTGCTGCTCAAGCCTCGCGGATTTTGCGCGGGCGTTGTGCGCGCCATCGACATCGTTCGCATTGCGCTCGAAACCTTCGGTGCGCCGATCTACGTGCGCAAAGAGATCGTTCACAACCGCTACGTCGTAGATGACTTGGCAGCTAAGGGAGCGATCTTCGTCGACAGCGTCGAGGACGTTCCCGAAGGCGCACGCGTCATCTACAGCGCGCACGGGGTAGCCCCGGAAGTTCGCGAAGCCAGCAAGGCACGCAAGCTGAAGGTGATCGACGCGACCTGTCCGCTGGTGACCAAGGTTCACGTTGAGGCGATCAAGTTCGCCAAGCAAGGCAATTCGCTCATCCTGGTCGGACACCGCGATCACGACGAGATCATTGGCACGCTCGGCGAAGCGCCGGAGGTCACGCAGGTCGTTAGCTCTCCCCGGGAAGTCGACAACCTGCACGTTCCCGATCCGGAACGCGTCGCCTATCTCACGCAGACTACGCTCTCGCTCGACGAAGCCAAAGACATCATCGAAGCTTTGAAGCGCAAGTTTCCCAAGATCCACGGGCCCCATGCGCAGGACATCTGCTACGCGACCGAGAACCGTCAAATTGCAGTGAAGAACGTCGCCCCACAGGCAGACCTGCTGCTGGTTGTCGGTTCGGAAAACAGTTCCAATTCGAACCGGCTGGTCGAAGTTGCAACTCGTCTCGAGACTCCTGCGTATTTGATTGAGAATTGCCGCGCAATCCGTCCGGAATGGCTGGAAGGCGTGAAGACGGTTGCACTCACGGCCGGAGCTTCGGCTCCGGAATGCCTGGTGGAAGAAGTGGTTGAGTATCTCTCCACAAAGGAGGGCTTCAACCGCGTTGAGGAAGTCGAGATCATGGCGGAGAACGTCCGTTTCGGACTGCCGCCGGAGATCGTGGCCGCGATTCAAGCCGCGCCCTCTCAGACTGCCGTCGCCGCGGAATAAGTAAGCTATGGACGAATCCCCCCGTCGCCCTGTGCAGATGGTGTTTGGCAAAATCGATGACATCGCCAGCCGCGTTGCCGCAGCGGTGGACGGCGCACGTCGATTCCTCTTCTCAACTCAAGATCCCGAAGGCTTCTGGTGCGGTGAACTCGAAGCCGATACCACGCTCGAATCTGATTACATTCTGCTGCACACGCTACTGGGAACGCGTGATGAAGTGCTCCTGCAGAAGGCTGCGCGGGAGATTATTCAGCGGCAAAATGAAGATGGCGGATGGCCGATCTTCCATGGTGGTCCTTCGAACATTAGTGCAACGGTGAAAGCGTATCTGGCGCTGAAGCTCACCGGACACAAGCCCGACGATCCCATTCTGGTTCGCGCGCGCGAGCGCATATTCGCACTCGGCGGCGTGACTGCGGTCAACACCTTCACGAAGATCTATCTGTGCTTCCTCGGCCAATACGACTACGATGCTGTACCGGCGGTCCCGCCGGAGATCGTGCTGTTCCCGAAATGGTTCTGGTTCAACATCTACGAGATTTCGTCATGGTCGCGCGGCATTCTTGTGCCGCTCTCGATCTGCTATGCCAAGAAGCCGTTCAAGAAGATTCCCGACGAGATGGGAATCCAGGAACTCTTTCCCAGCGGCCGACACAACACCGACCTTCGCCTGAAATGGAGCGAGAAGCTCATCAGTTGGCGCAACTTCTTCCTGGTTCTAGACCGGCTCACCCACTGGTTTGAAGCCGTCCATGTACGCCCGCTACGCTCAATTGCGTTAAAAGCTGCAGAAGAGTGGATGATCGAGCACATGGAGATGAGCGACGGCCTGGCTGCAATCTATCCGGCAATCATGAACTCGATCATCGCGTTGCGCTGCCTGGGCTACTCAACCGATGATCCGCAAGTCATCCGCGCCATCGATGAATTTGAGGCGCTCGGAATCGAAGAGGAAGAAACGTTCCGAATGCAGCCGTGCAAGTCGCCGGTTTGGGATACGGCCTATGCGGCATTTGCGCTGGGCGAAGCCGGAGTGCCGCCCACGGATCCGCGCATGGTCTCGGTCGGCGAATGGCTCCTGCAGAAGCAGGTCACGCACAAGGGCGATTGGTCAGTGAAAGTGAAAGACGCGGCACCCGCGGGTTGGTATTTCGAATTCAACAACGAGTTTTACCCCGACGTGGATGATACCGCGATGGTCGCCCTCGGTCTGAGCAAGATTCAGGTGCCAAACGAACGCTATCAGCATGAATCGGTACAGCGAGCGATCGATTGGACCTTCGCCATGCAGTGCAAAGACGGTGGCTGGGCGTCGTTCGACAAAGATAACGACAAGATGATGTTCGAGCACATTCCGTTCGCCGATCACAACGCCATGCTCGATCCGGCAACGGTCGACATCACTGGCCGCATCCTCGAATGTCTCGCAACCTACGGTTACACGCAGAGCGATCGGCGCGTGAAGAAGGCGCTCGAATTCCTGAAACGGAAACAAGAATCCGATGGCTCATGGTTCGGCCGATGGGGCGTCAACTACATCTACGGGACAATGCTTGTCCTGCGCGGCATGGAAGCCATGGGCGTCGACAACCACGAACCTTGCATTCAGCAGGCCGCCGAGTGGCTGCGCATGTACCAGAGCTCGGATGGCGGATGGGGCGAGAGCTGCATGTCCTACGACGATCCGACCAAGAAGGGACTTGGGCCCAGCACGCCGTCGCAGACAGCGTGGGCCATTATGGGTTTGCTGGCGGCAGGCGACACCCGCAGCGATGCGGTGGCACGTGGTATTGCTTATTTGCTGCGAACTCAGCGTAAAGATGGCGGATGGGATGAGCCGCAGTACACGGGAACGGGGTTCCCTAGAGTGTTTTATTTGGCGTATCACCTCTATCGGGTGTACTTCCCATTGATCGCGCTTACGACTTACGGGAAAGTATGTACAGAACGCAATTAGTATTGTCATTCCGACCGTAGGGAGGAATCCCTACTTTCCCAACCCCTATCGTTATAGATAGGGATTCCTCACCGCCAAAACAGGCGGCGAAGAATGACAAGCATCGTAAGGAGAGCTCTTTGCCAGGACCAATCTCACAGATCTGGACGGTATCCACTTACGTCCTCAGACAGAAGCTGAAGGGACGCAAGCGGTATCCGCTCGTGCTCATGCTCGAGCCGCTCTTCCGCTGCAACCTGGCGTGCGCTGGGTGCGGCAAAATTCAGTATCCCGTCCACATCCTCAAGCAGCAGCTTACGCCCGAAGAGTGCTTCCGCGCAGTCGATGAATGCGGCGCGCCGGTGGTCAGCATCCCTGGCGGCGAGCCACTGATGCACTCGGAAATCGAAAAGATTGTCGAAGGCCTGGTCGCGCGCAAGAAGTACATCTATCTCTGCACCAACGCGCTGCTGCTCAAAGAGAAACTGGATCTATTCAAGCCCAGCAAGTACCTCACTTTCTCAGTTCACATCGATGGACAACGCGAGCACCACGATTTTTCCGTCTGCCGCGAAGGTGGATACGACATTGCAGTTGAAGGCATTCGCGAAGCGATCCGTCGCGGCTTCCGGGTCACGACCAACACGACGCTGTTCGACGGCGCTGATCCCAACAGCGTCCGTGCGCACTTCGACGAAATGATGAACCTTGGCGTGGAGAGCATGATGCTCTCGCCCGGCTATTCGTACGACAAGGCTCCCGACCAGAAGCACTTCCTGGGTCGCGCGCGCACGCGCCGTTTGTTCCGCGCGATTTTATCCAACCGAAGAACGAGCTGGCGCTTCAACCAGTCGCCGTTGTTCCTCGAGTTCCTGATGGGCAAGCAGCAGTACTCATGCACGCCCTGGGGCATGCCAACGTTCAACATCTTCGGCTGGCAGAAGCCGTGCTACTTATTGCAGGACGGATACGCGGACACATTCCAGGAGCTGATGGCAGCCACGGAGTGGCACAAGTACGGTACCGAATCGGGAAACCCGCGCTGCGCCAACTGCATGGTGCACAGTGGCTACGAAGCGTCGGCAGTGGATCACACGTTCAGTTCGCTGCGAGGATTCC
>Ga0134125_10001751_pt1 | contig 26386 bp, 26 predicted proteins | sample KB31751_FD_96464 | JGI IMG/M metagenome (GOLD analysis project Ga0134125, IMG submission 96464) | Terrestrial soil microbial communities with excess Nitrogen fertilizer from Kellogg Biological Station, Michigan, USA - KB3-175-1 | ecosystem: Environmental > Terrestrial > Soil > Unclassified ...
CCGGCGTAGCGCAGCGGCCCGGCCGAGAGGTCGAGGATCTCGTCGGAGTGGAAGCCGGCGAGCGCGACCTCGCTCGTGCCGGTCAGGTAGAGGTCATCGGCCGGGAGGTAGTAGATCTCGTCCGAGTGCTCACCGAGGAAGCCCGTGCCCGCCATGATCTCGGGCCGCACGAGGGTCGGTGTGATGAGTGGCTCGAACCCCTCGCTGAGCGCCTTGTCGAGGGCGAGGTTCATGAGCGCGATCTCGAGGCGGGCGCCGATGCCGCGCAGGAAGTAGAACCTGCTGCCGGAGACCTTGACGCCGCGGGCTAGGTCGAGCGCGCGCAGGCCCTCGGCGAGCTCGACGTGGTCCTTCGGCTCGAAGTCGAAGCTCGCCTTCTCGCCGACCTCGCGCAGGGTGACGAAGTTGTCTTCGCCGCCGGAGGGCACACCGTCGATGATCGGGTTGGCGATCGAGCCGGCGAGCTTCGCGAACTCGGCCTCGGCATCCGTCGCTGCCTGACTCAGCTCCTTGACGCGAGCCGCGAGCGACTGCGCCTCGGCCAGAAGGCGAGCCTTGTCGTCGCCCTTCGCTGCCGCGACCTCTTTGCCGAGGGTCTTCTGGCTCGCCCGCAGGCTCTCGGACTCGGAGATGGCGCTGCGCCGGGTGATGTCGGCGGCGAGCGCGTCGTCGACCAGGGTCGCCGATGCACCTCGCGCAAGCTGGGACGCCCGTACGACATCGGGATTCTCGCGAAGCAACTGGGGATCGATCACCGACCCAGTCTATTCGGGCACGGATGCCGTACCGTTGGCTGGGTGACAGCGTCCGAACGGCGGGCCGCGATCGTGTTCAACCCGATCAAGGTCGACATGCGAAAACTGGAGAAGGCGATCGCGCACGCCGAAGCGGAGAGCGGCTGGGGCGAGACGCGCTGGTTCGAGACCAGTGAGGACGACTGGGGTCAGGGCGCCACGCGACGTGCGCTCGACGCCGGTGCGGATGTCGTGATCGCCGCCGGCGGAGACGGCACGGTACGCGCGGTGGCCGAGGGCCTGCGCGACAGCGGCGTTCCGATCGCGCTGCTCCCCTCCGGCACCGGCAATCTCCTGGCTCGCAACCTGAACCTGCCGCTGAACAGCATCGAGGACTCGATCGAGGCGGCGTTCACCGGCGCCGATCGCACGATCGACCTCGGCATCGCTGAGATCACGCGCCCTGACGGCACGACGGAGGAGAACGTCTTCCTCGTCATGGCGGGCCTCGGCCTCGACGCCAAGATGATCGCGATGACCGACTCGAAGCTCAAGAAGGCGGTCGGATGGCTGGCCTACGTCGACGCCGGAGTGCGCGCCCTCCCGAGTCTGAAGCCGATTCGGTTGCGCTACAGCGTGGACGACGGTGCCGAGAGGCAACTGAGCGTGCACACCATCCTGATCGGCAATTGCGGAACGCTCCCCGGCGGCATCCTTCTGATCCCCGACGCCAAACCGGATGACGGCCTCCTCGACGTCGCGGCGCTGCGGCCCCAGGGCAAGTTCGGCTGGTTGCGCGTGTGGAACAAGGTCACCTGGGAGAACGGCGTGCTGCGCAAGTCCGCGGTCGGGCGCAAGATCATCGACCTCTCGAAGGACGTGAAGGACGTCACCTACTTCCAGGCGCACTCGCTGCGCATCTCGGTGAGTGCACCGCAGGAGTTCCAACTCGACGGCGACGAGTTCGGCGAGGCCCAGTCTGTGCGCACCTGGGTGGATGCGGGGGCCCTCACCGTGAAGGTGTCGGCCTAGTCCTCAGGCGCGGGTTCGTTCGGTTCGCCAGGCAAGACCGGCGGCTTCTCCCACCGCGCGGCGCGGAGGAACAGCACGCCGACGGCGGAAGCCAGCCCAACGAGCGCGAACGACGGCGCGAACTCCTGCGCGGACTGGATCAGCACGAATGACCACGGCACTCCATTGCCCAAGTCAAAGGCCTGCTGCGTCACCTGCACGTTCGCCAGATAGACGGTGATCGCCAGAGCGGCCAGCAGCAGCAGCACGGCCACCCACGCGAGTGAGCGCTCGGCCCGACTCATAGCTGTGCGCGCGAGCGACGCGAGACACGAGCGGCGGAAAAAACGATCACGCCGGCGATGGTCGCTAATCCCACGGTGAGCAGCGGTGCCGCAAACAGGTATCCGAAGCTGCGGAAGCTCTGCACGGCGAGATCGGGCTGCGTCCCACTGGAATCAGACGAGAACGACTGGAAGATAACGAGCACGAAGAGCACGACTCCCGCGACCGCAAACACCACACCGACCGCCCAGAGCACCACGATGTAGGGGTTGACCCCACGCCGCAGTGGTGCCTGCTCTTGCGGTGTCACCTCCCCCGCTGCAAGCTCTGGCGCCTGCGGTTCGGTCGCCGCGGGCGGGTCACCGATCGGCTCGACCTTGGGCCGGGTGCGCGGCGCTTTCGGCGCATGCATCTCCGGCTCGTAGCCGCGCTGAAAGGCGGGGTCGAATCGCGGGTCGAAGGTGGGGTCCGGCACTAGGTGCCTCCGGGCTCGCCTGCGATGAGACCGCGCAGCCAGTCGCGGGCCTCGGTGAAGACCTCGTCGCGATAGCGCTGGTCGAACTCGACCGGCGTACCGTCCGCACGGGGATACGAGCCCAGGAAGATCACGTTCGGACTGAACCTGCGAAGGCCGAGCAGCGCATCCGCCACTCGTTCCTCGAGGATGTGCCCGTCGAGGTCGATCACGAAACGGTAGCGGCCGAGGTTGTCGCCGATCGGTCGCGACTCCAGCAGGCTCATGTTGACGCCGCGCGTCGCGAACTGCTCGAGCATGTCGAGGAGTCCTCCGGCACGGTCGTCGGGCAACTCAGCGATGATGCTCGTCTTGTCTGCTCCGGTCGCCGGCGGCGTCGAGGCGGTGGGGCCCACGAGCACGAACCGGGTCACGGCGTGCGGGTTGTCGCCGATATTCTCGGCGAGCACGACGAGGTCGTGGTGGGCGGTGATGCCCGGCGGCGCGATGGCGGCATCCGCCAGCTCGGCCTCGAAGAGGGACGATGCCGCCGTCACGTTCGAGCTCGACGGGATGTGCGCGTGCTCCGGAAGAGTCGAATCCAGCCAGAGATGGCACTGCGCGTAGGCGACCGGATGCGCGTTGATCACCTTCACGTCGGCGAGCGTCGTTCCCGGCCGAGCGACCAGCACGAAGTTCACGGACACGAGGTATTCGCCGATGATGCGCAGATTCGGGATGGTGGCCAGGGCATCCTGGGTCGCGCTCACGCCGCCCTCGACCGAGTTCTCGATCGCGATCATGGCCGCGACGGAGCGACCCGTCACGACGTCGTCGAGCGCTTCGCCCACGTTGTTGACCGAACGCCACGGCTTGCCCGCCGCCGCGGTCACCTGAGCGAGAGCGGCCTCGGTGAAGGTGCCGGCCGGCCCGAGATAGCTGTACGTATCGTTGGCGCTCGCGTGCTCAGGCATACGCCGAGTTTATGGGTTAGCTCCTCCGACGCCCTCTCTCCCAACGCACAACTCCTGCAGAACGCAGGCTGCGCCCTCACCAGCGCGAGGAATCCGGGCGCGCGGGCGGCGCATCCGTGAATCTGCCTGAGTTATGCACAGCGAGCGGGCACGGATGGAAGACTGGAGCGATGAACGAGCGCGCAGGAACACCGGCCCAGGAATCCGACCTCATCGACGTCAAGCACCTCATTCACGCGTACTACGAGCTGAAGCCCGACGTGACGATCCCCGAGCAGAAGGTGGTGTTCGGCACCTCCGGCCACCGCGGCTCGTCGCTCGACCGAGCGTTCAACCAGACCCACATCGCCGCGATCACGCAGGCCATCGTCGACTACCGCTCGAGCCAGGGAATCACCGGTCCGCTGTTCATCGGCCGCGACACGCACGCGCTCTCGCAGCCGGCCGAGACCACCGCGCTCGAGGTGCTGATCGCCAACAAGGTGCGTGTGCTCGTCGACGAGTTCGGCGACTTCGTACCCACCCCGGCGCTCAGCCACGCCATCCTGAAATACAACGCGGCGGGGGTTTCGACAGGCTCAACCAGCGGTGGGCAGGCCGACGGCATCATCATCACGCCGAGCCACAATCCTCCTCGCGACGGCGGGTTCAAGTACAACCCCCCGCACGGTGGGCCTGCAGACAGCGACGCCACGAGCTGGATCGCGAACCGCGCCAACGAGCTCATCGCGAACGGCAATCGAGACGTGCTGTTCGCCGAACCGAGCGCCGTCGAGACCTACGACTTCCGCGGCAACTACGTGGATGACCTGGCCACGATTATCGACATGGACGCGATCAAGCGCGCCGGCCTTCACATCGGCGCCGACCCGCTCGGCGGTGCGAGCGTGCACTACTGGCAGCTCATCGCCGAGCGCTACGGCATCGATCTCACCATCGTCAATCCGCTGGTCGACCCGCAGTGGGGCTTCATGACGCTCGATTGGGACGGCAAGATCCGCATGGACCCGTCCTCCGCCTCGGCCATGACCTCCGTGCTCGCCCACAAGGACGAGTACGCGATCCTCACCGGCAACGACGCGGATGCCGACAGGCACGGCATCGTCACGCCCGACGCCGGCCTCTTGAACCCCAACCACTACCTCGCGGTTGCGATCCAGTATCTCTACACGCACCGACCGCAGTGGCGAACGGATGCCGCGATCGGCAAGACGCTCGTCTCCAGCAGCATGATCGACCGGGTCGCGACGTCCCTCGGCCGACGCCTGTGGGAGGTTCCGGTGGGCTTCAAGTGGTTCGTTCCGGGACTCATCGACGGTTCGGTCGCCTTCGGCGGGGAGGAGAGCGCGGGCGCGAGCTTCCTGCGCAAGGACGGCACGGTGTGGACGACCGACAAAGACGGCATCCTGCTGGCCCTGCTCGCGAGCGAGATTCTCGCCGTGACCGGCAAGACGCCCTCGCAGCTCTACGCCGAGCTCGTGGCGGAGTTCGGCGACCCCGCCTACCAACGGGTGGATGCCGTGGCCACGAAAGACCAGAAGGCCGCCCTCGGCAAGTTGAACGGTTCCGCGATCACCGCGACCGAGCTCGCCGGTGAGCCGATCACGGCCAAGCTCAGCGAGGCACCCGGAAACGGCGCGGCGGTCGGCGGCGTCAAGGTCGTCACCGAGAGCGCCTGGTTCGCGGCCCGCCCGAGCGGCACGGAAGACGTCTACAAGATCTACGCCGAGTCGTTCCTCGGGCCAGAGCACCTCGTGCGGGTGCAGTCCGAGGCGAAGACGATCGTGGATGCCGCGCTGAACTCCTGACCGCCCCATCCCCCTCCCGTTTCCGCGCGAGGGGGCGGGAAAAGGGGCGGCGAGACGGGCGGGGAGGGCTACGGCGCGTAGTCTGGCGCCGGTGGCAGCCCGAAGAACTCTTCGAGCGTCGTGAAGCCGGTCTTATGCATCTCGGTGGCGAGCTCGACACCGATGTAGCGGAAGTGCCACGGTTCGTACATGTAGCCGGTCACCGCGACCTTGTCCGCCGGATACCGCAGCAGGAATCCAAAGCGGTAGGCGTTGGCCACGAGCCACTTTCCCTGCGGCGTCTGCCCGAAGCAGGCCGCGAGTGCACACGTGAGCGGTTGGGCGCTGATGTCTGCGGCGAGCCCTGTTTGGTGCTCGCTGAAGCCGGGGCGGGCGCTCTGCGCATCCGCTCCGGCCTGGCCGGCGCTTCGCACGTAGCCGTTGTAGACGTTCACCTGCACGGCGTAGGAGCGGTATGCACTCTGCAATTGCATGCCGCCGGCACCCTCGGCCTTGGCCGCCGCGAACATGGCGACGATGGCGTTCGCCGCCGCCGCCCGCAGCGTCGGCGGATTGAGGTGTGGCACGGGAGTCTGCACGAGATCCGGTGGCACGTAGTTCGCAGGCTTGAGCTGCCTGAGCTTGTCTGCGACCACCCAGATGCTCGTCGGATCATCGATCGAGAGCGCCCGCTTGTCGAAGGACGACGTCGGCTTGTCGACGGGAGGCTCGGGGGACGATGTGGGCGTCGCGGCGGGCGTCGTCGAGGCGGAGGCGCTGGCCTCGCGCGTTGAAACGCGGTCGGGTGCGCATCCGGTCAGCGACAGCAGGATCGAGGCGGCGAGAACGCCGACGACCAGGCGGTGCGCGAGCGCTGAAGGCATGGTGACGATGATAGTTGGCCGCGAACCCCGCGCACGGCCGCGAGCCTGTGGCTCGACAATTCAACGTCACGTCTTGATAACGAGAATTCTCCCGTCATCACGCGGCTGACGCCGATCGCAGAGCCCCCGCGATGCGAAACTCTCTGAGAGCGCTCCCAGGCTGGCATTGACATCACTCTGGTGATCTGTATAGTCTGACCGCGATTGCCTGAGAGCGCTCCCACAGCGAGATTTGGGAGCGCTCCCAGCACTCATCCCCCATCCACGCACACAAAGGAGTGACCGTGAAACTTTCACGACGCACCACCCTCGCAGCGAGCATCGCCATGGCCTCGGCCATCGCCATGCTGGCGACCGGATGTTCGACCGGCGGCAACACCGGAAGCGGCTCCGACGACAACATCACCCTCACCATCACCACCTTCGGAACCATGGGTCTCGACGCCAACTACAAGGCGTACGAAAAGGCGCATCCGAACATCACCATCAAGGCGACGAACATCGATACCGGTGACAACGCCAAGACCGACTGGCAGACCAAGCAGGCCGCTGGGGCAGGTCTTCCCGACATCCAGGCCACCGAAGAGGGATGGCTGAGCGCCGTCATGCAGGTCTCCGACCAGTTCCAGGATCTCCGTGACTACGGCATGGACAAGATCAAGGACCGCTGGGTCGACTGGAAGGTCGCCCAGATGACCGACAAGAAGGGCCGCATCATCGGATACGGCACCGACATCGGCCCGGAGGGACTCTGCTACAACAGCAAGCTCTTCGCTGCAGCCGGGATGCCGAGCGACCGCGAGGGCGTGGCCAAGCTCCTCGGCGGGGCCGACGCCACCTGGGACGACTACTTCAAGGTGGGTGCGGAGTACAAGGCGAAGACCGGCAAGGCCTTCTACGACCAGTCCGGATTCATCTGGAACGCCATGGTGAACCAGCAGAAGGAGGGCTACTACACCAAGGATGGCAAGCTCAACGTCGAAGACAACGCGACGCTGAAGGGCCTCTGGTCGAAGCTCGCCGCGGCGACCACCTCCGGTCAGTCCTCCAACCAGACCCAGTGGGACTGGGGCAAGGGCAAGGCATTCCTCGACGGTAGCTTCGCGACCATGATCTGCCCGGGCTGGATGCTCGGCAACGTCAAGGGCGGAGTCACCCAGGGCGGCGGCGACGCCACCTCCGGCTGGGACTTCGCCGACGTGTTCCCCGGCGGCGCAGCCAACTGGGGCGGCAGCTTCCTGACCATCCCGAAGACGTCGAAGCACCCGAAGGAGGCCGCGGCACTCGCCGAGTGGCTGACCGAGCCCGCGCAGCAGGCGAAGGCCTTCGAGAAGGCCGGAACGTTCCCGAGCACGCTCAAGGGACAGACCGAGCCAGGCGTGACCGGTCCGAATGAGCTGTCGAAGTTCTTCAACGACGCTCCCGTCGGCGAGATCCTGGCCTCACGCGCCAAGGGCGTCGTCGCTCAGTTCAAGGGACCCGATGACTCGGTCATCCAGTCGCAGGTGTTCGGTCCATCCGTCCAGCTGCTCGACTCGGGCAAGGCGAACGGCGACAAGGCCTGGGCCAACGCCATGGACCTGCTCAAGCAACTCGTCATCAACAAGTAACACCTCTTCACCGAGGCCCCCGGTCTTCACGACCGGGGGCCTCACCCTCTCGGAGACAAAGCCCATGACATCCACACTCACCGCTCGGAAGCAGCGTTCTGATCTGCCCGAGGCGCGGCGAAGCGACGTCCTGACCTTCAGGCAGCGACTCAACCGCCTCGATGTCAAGGCCTCCCCCTACCTCTACATCGCGCCGTTCTTCATCCTCTTCGGCCTCATCGGACTGTTCCCGCTGGCCTACACGTTCGTCGTCTCGATCAACGACTGGAACCTCCTCACCGGCCCGGGCGAGTGGGTCGGCCTTGCCAACTACGCGGCCGAGATGGTCGACCCGTTCTTCTGGAAGTCGCTCTTCAACACGATGAGCATCTTCCTGCTCTCGGCGATACCGCAGCTGATCGCCGCGACGTTCTTCGCGGCCATCCTCGACCAGAACATCCGGGCGAAGACCTTCTGGCGCATGAGCGTACTGCTGCCCTACGTCGTCACCCCGGTTGCCGTGACCCTCATCTTCTCCAGCGCCTTCGACGAGAAGTACGGGCTCATCAACAACGTGCTCACCGCCTTCCACATCGACCCGGTGGCCTGGAAGACCGACGTGTTTCCGTCGCACATCGCCATCGCCAGCATGGTGAACTGGCGCTGGACGGGATACAACGCGCTCATCCTGCTCGCCGCGATGCAGGCCGTGCCGCGCGACGTGCACGAGTCCGCCTCACTCGACGGAGCGGGATCCCTACGTCGCTTCTTCTCGATCACGCTGCCGAGCATCCGGCCCACCATGATCTTCGTCATCATCACCGCGACCATCGGCGGACTGCAGATCTTCACCGAGCCGAAGCTGTTCAATGCGACGAGCGCGACACCAGGCGGTCCGCAACGCCAATATCAGACCACCGTGCTCTACCTCTGGGACATGGCCTTCAACCGGCAGAACTTCGGAAAGGCCTCCGCCATCGCCTGGTTGCTGTTCCTGCTCATCGTGATCATCGGGGTGCTCAACTTCCTGATCTCGAAGCGCATCGCGACGACCGAGGCCAAGGTGAGTCGACGACGCGCGTCGAAGCGCCTCGCGGCCTACGAAGCCGATCGCGCGCTGGGCGCGGGATCCACATCCACCCTTCCCGCCGCACCCGCGGCCGACGACGCGAAGAGAGAGTCATGAGCGCGATCGCGACCAAGCAGGCGCCCGCCGCAACCACACACAGCAGGGCGCCGCGGCGCAGGTCGATGGGCATCGACCGCCGACCCGGCTGGTTCACCTACGCGGTGCTGATCGTCATCTTCGTCGGCGGCGCATACCCGCTGTGGTGGTCGTACATCGCCGGCAGCAGCCCGAGCAGTGTGCTCAGCGCGCAGTGGCCGCCGATCCTGCCCGGCAGCCTGTTCTGGAAGAACGTCGCCGAGGTGCTCGACACCGTGCCGTTCTGGCTCGCGCTCGGCAACAGCATCATCGTCTCGAGCGTGATCACGGTCTCGGTCGTGTTCTTCTCGACCCTCGCCGGCTACTCCTTCGCGAAGCTGAAGTTCCGCGGGCGCGAGGGCCTCATGGTGTTCGTCATCGGAACGCTCGCGGTGCCGACGCAACTCGGCATCATCCCGCTCTTCATGCTCATGAAACAGTTCGGCTGGACGGGAACGCTCGGCGCCGTCATCGTGCCGACGCTCGTCACCGCGTTCGGCGTGTTCTTCATGCGCCAGTATCTGCTCGACGTCATCCCGGATGAGCTGATCGAGGCCGCGCGCATGGACGGTGCGAGCATGCTGAGCACGTTCTGGCACGTCGGCGTTCCCGCAGCGAGACCCGCGATGGCGATTCTTGCGCTGTTCACGTTCATGACGGCGTGGACGGACTATCTTTGGCCATTGCTGGTGGTGCCACAGAATCCGACGCTGCAGGTGGCCCTGAGCCAACTGCAGTCGGCGAAGTATGTGGACTACTCCATCGTGCTCGCAGGTGCCGTCATGGCGACTATTCCCCTGCTGGTACTGTTCGTGCTCGCAGGTAAGCAACTCGTCTCCGGCATCATGGCCGGAGCGGTGAAAGGCTGATGACCGACGTGAAAGAGGCAGGCAACGTGAACCGCACCTTCCCGAAAGACTTCCTGTTCGGTGTCGCGACAGCGGCGTACCAGATCGAGGGTGCCGCGCACGAGGACGGCCGCACGGATTCCATCTGGGATGCGTTCAGCCGTCTTCCCGGAGCGGTCGTTGGCGCAGACAGCGGCGAAGTGGCCTGCGATCACTACCACCGCTCGGCGGATGACGTGAAGCTCATGGCGGGTCTCGGCATCCAGACCTACCGCTTTTCGACCTCGTGGTCGCGAGTGCGGCCCGACGGCGGCGCGGTCAACGAAAAGGGCCTGGACTTCTACTCGAAGCTCGTTGACCAACTACTCGATAACGATATCAAGCCGTGGTTGACGCTCTATCACTGGGATCTTCCGCAGGCCCTTGAGGAGCAGGGCGGCTGGACCAACCGCGAGACCGCGGAGCGCTTCACCGAGTACGCGCTCTCGGTACACGACAGGCTCGGCGACCGCGTCGACGCCTGGACCACGCTCAACGAGCCGTGGTGCTCCTCCTTCCTGGGCTACACCGGCGGGGAGCACGCGCCCGGCCGCCAGAACAAGCGCGACGGCATGGTCGCCGCGCACCACCTCCTGCTGGCGCACGGCCGCACGGTGAACGAACTTCGGGCGCGCGACAGCAGCCTCAAGCTCGGCATCACGCTCAACCTGACCGTGGCCGATCCGCTGGATCCGACGGATGCCGGCGACGTCGACGCCGCGAGAAAGATCGACGGCCAGTTCAACCGCTTCTTCCTCGACCCCATCTTCCGCGGAGAGTACCCGGCAGACATCCTGCAGGACCTGTGGCAGCACCGCTTCGAGGAGGTCATCCAGCCGGGTGACCTGGCCATCATCTCGACGCCGATCGATGCGCTGGGCGTGAACTACTACCACGGTGAGGCGCTGAGCGCGCACCCGCCTACGGTGCCGGAGATCACCACCGCCGCGCCGAGCGAGCGACCCAAGGCCTCGCCGTTCCCCGACACCGCCGGCGTGTTCTGGCACCCGCGTGGCTACCCCGTCACCGCGATGGGCTGGGAGGTGCAGCCCGAGGGCCTCACCCGACTGCTCCGCCGGGTGAAGGATGACTACACCGGTTCGAAGGTCGACCTCTACGTCACCGAGAACGGCGCGGCGTACGACGACGTCGTGGCCGAGGACGGAGTGGTGCACGACGAGGAGCGCGCGGAGTTCCTACGGCTGCACCTCAGCGCTATCCTCGACGCGATCGACCAGGGCGTCGACGTCAAGGGCTACTTCTACTGGTCGCTCATGGACAACTTCGAGTGGGCCTGGGGCTACGCGAAACGCTTCGGCCTCGTTAGGGTCGACTATGACACCCAGGTGCGCACGGTCAAGGAGAGCGGCCGTGAATACGCGAGGATCATCGCGAGTCGAAGCGAGTCGACGTCCTAAGCTGTGGTGTTCGAGGTAACGCAGCCCGAGGAGGCGAAACAGGCCGTGACGTCCGCCCCCACGCTCGAGATGGTCGCCGCCCGCGCGGGAGTGTCACGCTCTACCGTCTCTCGCGTCGTGAACTCCTCGCCGCAGGTCACCGCGGATGTCGTGGCGATCGTCAACGCGGCGATCGCTGAACTCGGCTACGTTCCCAATCGCGCCGCGAGGTCGCTCGCGAGCCGCCGCACGTACTCGATCGCCCTGGTGATCCCCGAGAACACCGCAAAGTTCTTCTCCGACCCGTATTTCGCCGCCGTCATCCAGGGGGCCGCAAACTTCCTGAGCGACAGCGACTACGTGCTCAACCTGCTGATCGGCTCCCCCGGCGACGAGTTGAAGACCCTGCGCTACGTGGAGCGCGGCAACGTCGACGGCGCGCTCGTGCTCTCCCACCACACCGACGACGGCGTGTACCTGAAGCTCGGCAACTCGCTGCCGGTCGTCTTCGGTGGGCGACCCACCGGTGCCGAGACCGACGACGCGTACTACGTCGACATCGACAACATCGACGCAGGCACCGCCGCGACCCGCCACCTCATCGACCGCGGACGAACGCGAATCGCAACGATCGCCGGCCCGCAGGACATGTCGGCTGGCATGGACCGCATAGCGGGATGGCGCGCGGCGCTGTCCGACGCGGGCCTGGAGCCCGGCCCCATCGAGGTCGGAGACTTCACCCCCACGGGAGGCGCGGATGCGATGCGTCGCCTGCTCGAGCGGAACGAGGATTTCGACGGATTGTTCGTTGCCTCGGCCCAGATGGCATCCGGAGCTCTCGGTGTGCTGCGCGAAGCGGGGCGCTCGGTTCCCGGCGATCTCGGGGTGGCCACCGTCGACAACGACTACTTCGCCATCAACGCGGTTCCCCCGCTGACGGCGATCGAGCAGCCGACCCAGCAGCAGGGAGCGAAGATGGCCGAGATGCTTCTCGACATCATCGAGGGCCGCCCCGTCGACAAGCACGCGACCATCGCCACGACGCTCATCGTCCGCGATTCCGCCTGACCGGACCCCGTCACGCGCAGGGGCGACACGCGCAATGGGGGCAGGGCAGGACTATTACAAACGCCTCGCTCTGGTTAGTGTCTACTAAGCGACAACGAGGCGCGGGCAGAGGGGAACGGCCAGACACATGCGAAGACTCTTTCGAGCCGGAGCGAAGCCGGGCACGGAACCGGCACGCCAGGGCAAGGGCGAGGGCCGAGAGCGGCACTCGGTGGATCCCACCGCGACCCTCGACATGGTCGCCACGAGCGCCGGCGTCTCACGTTCCACCGTGCAACAGGTGCTCGACGCGACGGGCGACGTTCCGGCCAACCTCGTGGACCGCGTCACCGCCGCGATGGCCGACGTCGGATACGTGCCCGACCGCGCCGGCCGCGCCGTGAGCGGGCACCGCAGCTATTCGATCGCCCTGCTCATCCCGGAGACGGCGAGCAAGTTCTTTGCCGACCCCTACTTCGCCGCCGTCATCCAGGGTGCCGCGGCCTTCATCGAAGACACCGACTACGTGCTCAACCTCCTGATCGGCTCGCCGGCCGAATCCGAGAAGACCCTGCGGTACCTGCAGGGCGGAAACGTGGACGGCGTGCTCGTGATCTCGCACCATTCAGACGACAGCTCGTACCTGTTGCTGAGCAAGTCCGTCCCGGTGGTCTTCGCCGGGCGCCCCACGGGCCTCGACGGCGACGACGCGTATTACGTCAACGTCGACAACATCGGTGCCGGCGCGATGGCGACACGCCATCTGATCGAACGCGGCCACACTCGGATCGCCACGATCGCCGGCCCGCAGAATATGGTGGCGGCCGTCGACCGCGTCACCGGCTGGAGGAACGCCATCGAGGCGGCCGGGCTCACGCCGGGTCCGATCGAAAGCGCGGACTTCACTCCGGTGGGTGGTGTGTATGCCATGCGGCGTCTGCTGAAGCAGGAGCAGACTTTCGACGGCATCTTCGTTGCCTCATCGCAAATGGCGTCCGGCGCACTCACCGTGCTGCGAGACGCGGGACTCAAGGTTCCCACCGACGTCGGCATCACCACCATCGACAACGACCAGTTCGCCATCAATGCCGAGCCCCCACTGACCACCATGGAGCAGCCGACCACTCTCCACGGCGCGAAAATCGCCGAGATGCTCATCGACATCATCGAGGGCCGCCCCGTCGACAAGCACGCGACGATCGCCACGACGCTCGTGGTGCGCGACTCCGCCTAGCTCAACTGCACGCCTAGCTCAACTGGCCGCGCGGCTCGATGCTCATGAGCCGCGAGTTGCGGCGCAGCCTGAAGCGCAGCGAGAGTCGGCCCGACCTGGCCAGCAGGAACGCGACGACGATCGCGGCGACGCACGGCACCGCTCCAGAGATGGCCATGGCCGCGCGAGCTCCCGCGACCTCCGCCAGCCAGCCGAGCAGTGGGCTGCCGAGTGCCTGACCGCCCACGGCGATCATGGCGTAGAGCGCCATCACGCGACCCCGGATGATGCGATTGGACGACAGCTGCACGACCGCTTCGGCCGTCGTCGAGAACAGCATCCGCGTGAACCCGATGCTGGCCAGGACGACGAGGAAGACGCTGAGCACCGGGGCAAGACCGGTGAGGATGAGGGTCAGGCCGAAGAGTCCGCCCGAGAACACGATGAACCGGAGCCGGAAGGTGATGCGCCTCGTCGAGGCGACCGCCCCGGCGAGCGCGCCGACCGCGGCGGCGGAACTGTAGAGCCCGTACCCCGTCGCCCCGGAGTGGAACACTTCGTCGGCGAACGCGACGAGAAGCACCGGGAGGTTCATGCCGAAGGTGTAGACGAAGGCGAGCATCACCATCGGCCAGAAGATCGACGGCTTCGAGCGCACGTAGCGCAGCGCCTCACGAATCTGGCCCTTGGCGTGCTCGACCACGAGCGAGGGCAGCAACTCGGACTTTCGCATCGCGAGCAGCGCGATGATGACGAGGCATCCGGCGAGCGAGTTGATGCCGATCGCCCAACCCGCGCCGACGAGCGCGAGCATGACGCCACTGATGGCGGGGCCGAGCAGTCCGCCGAGGTGCCAGATCGACGCGTTCACGCTGATGGCGTTGCTGAGGTGACGCTGGCCGACCATCTCGTTGACGAATACCTTCTTGGCAGGCTGATCCACGACATCCACGAAGCCCAGGAGGCACGCGGTGAGGTACACCTGCCAGACCTGCACGACGCCGGTGAAGACGAGGGCGGCGAGCACTCCGCAGAGAATCACCCCGATCGTCTGCGTGGTGATCATGGTCGGACGCTTCTTGAAGCGGTCGGTGATGACGCCGCCGAACGGACCGAACAGCAGCATCGGCCCGAACTGCAGACCCGCAGTGATGCCGACGGCGGTGACGCTGCCGGTGAGCTCGAAGACGAGCCAGTCGATCGCGATGCGCTGCATCCAGACCGAGGTGTTCGAGATCGACTGCGACATCACGTAGAGGCGGTAGTTGTGGATGCGCAGCGAACTGAAGGTGTCACGCCACTTCGGCGGCTTCACCAGGACGGGAATCGGCGCCGTTGCGGTGTCTGCGTCAGCAGCGTCTGGAGCCATTACTCCACCGTAGATCGGCATGAGCCATTCGCTGAAATTATCAGACCTATAACTCACATTACGGTTGCCAATGACCACTTCCGCTGAGGTCTGCCAATCTGCTGTTCAGGAGCCTAAGGAAGAGCCGATTGCCAGACCTCAGCGGGAGCGGGGGAGGTAGCCACCCTTTTCCAGACCGGCCTCGATCTCGAAGCGATTCTTCAGCGGATTGCGGCCTGCGACCAGGTACAACAGCGGCAGGAGCATTCCATAGCGAGCCCACTGGGTCTTGTGCACCGCCTCGTGCTCGAGCACGTCATCCGTGACGTTGTCATCGGTGAGGTAGGTGCCGCCGACGCAGGAACCGCCGCGGCCGAACGACCACTTCGGCATGCCACGGAAGACGACGAGGCCATTGCGGCGCTCGATGTGCCCTGTGCTCCAGATGAAACCCCACGTCATCCCCACGGCCGTGGCGTAGGCGTACCCCGCACGCCTGATGTGGGATGCGAGCAGAACGGTCTTGGCGGCGCGGAAGAGAGACATGATCTCTCCACCGTAACGAAGGCGACGCCTCGACGTGCGTCGCGTGCGACCTGGATACGATGAGGGCAGCACCACTCCCCGCACCAGCGTCGATCGGAGAGCCATGTCCGCCGCACAATTCCTTGACCCGCCGACTCTTCATGCGCCGTCCGGCTACAGCCACGTCGCCGAGACCTCTGGCGGCCGCACCATCTATCTCTCCGGCCAGGTGGCGCTGTCCCCCGAGGGACAGATCGTCGGAGCGGACGACACGAGGCTGCAGGCCGAACAGGTGTTCACCAACCTCTCCAACGCGCTCGCCGCCGTGGGAGCCACGTTCGATAACGTCGTGAAACTCACCTACTTCATGATCGACATGGCCGACTTCCCCAGTGTGCGAGAGGTGCGCGACAGCTTTGTGAACACCTCCCGGCCGCCGGCGAGTTCGGCGGTGCAGGTGAGCGGCCTGGTCTTCGACTGGATCCGCCTCGAGGTCGAGGCGATCGCGGTCATCGACTGACGGTCACTGGAAGGCGGCGCCCGCCGTGGTGAGGCGCTTCTGGATGACGGCCACGGCATCCGGGCTCTGGTCGACGAGCACGAAACGGCGCCCGAGCGCGGCCGCAACCACCCCGGTGGTGCCTGAGCCGGCGAAGAAGTCGAGCACCCAGTCACCCTTGCGACTCGAGGCCTGCACGATGCGGCGCAGGATTCCTTCCGGCTTCTGAGTGGGGTAGCCGGTCTTCTCCTTGCCGGTCGGCGAGACGATCGTGTGCCACCAGACATCCGTCGGCAACTTGCCCCGCGTGACCTGCTCCGGCGTGACGAGCCCCGGCGCCATGTACGGCTCGCGGTCCACCTCGGTCGAATTGAAGTAGTAACCCGTCGGGTTCTTCACGTAGACGAGGATCGTGTCGTGCTTCGCCGGCCAGCGACTCTTCGACTTGCCGCCGTAGTCGTAGGCCCAGATGATCTCGTTGAGAAAGCTCTCTCGACCGAAGAGCGCGTCGAGCAGCACCTTGGCGTAGTGCGCCTCGCGGTAGTCGAGATGCAGATAGAGCGTTCCGTCGTCGGTGAGCAGGCGCCAGGCCTCGGCCAGTCGAGGCTCCAGAAAGCTCCAGTAGTCCTCGAACTGATCGTCGTAACTCATCAGGTCACCGCGGATGCGGTCATAGAGCTCACCCTTGAACCCCTTGATGGTTCCGGATGCGCTGCGCACGCTGGTCGTGGACTGCCGCGCCTGGCTGCGCCCGGTGTTGAACGGCGGATCGAGGTAGATGAGGGTGAACGCGCCATCCGGAATCCCGGCGATCACCTCGAGATTGTCGCCGTGGATGACGCGGTCGGCTCCGGCGGGCGACCAGTCGGTGGGCATAGGGCCATTGTCCCATCCCGCGGGGGAACGTCAGTCACGCTTGGAGACGTCGATGACGACCTTGCCGTTGAAGATGCCCTTGTCGCCGTCGCCAGCCAGAGGAGCGGGCGCCGGCAGCGATGCCTGGCGGTCGAGCTCGAGGGCGGCCTCGTGCCTGGCTGGCGCAAAGACCTCGTCGCCGATGCCCATCAATCCGCCGCCGTGCGCGGAACTCTTGCGGCCGGTGGCGCCCGAGAGGTCGATCAGCCGAAATTTCTGCAGCAGGTAGACGAACAGCGGAATTCCGATGACCACCGCTCCGAGCATCCACCAGTTCACCTCATAAGGGTAACCCGGGGGTGCGACAAGATCCGGAGGATGCCGCGTGTTCTCAGGGAACGCGGTAGAGCCACTCCGCGGTGCCGAACTTCTCGTCGACGAGCGTCTGCGCCTTCGCGAGCTCCTCCGGCGTCACTTCATCCGGCGTCGCGCCGTAGAGCCCTGTGAACGTCGACTCCATGCGTTCGATGATCTCGGCTCGCGTGAGGCCGGTCTGGCTGCGCAGGGGATCGACGCGCTTGTTCGCGCTCTTGGTGCCCTTGTCGCTCATCTTCTCGCGGCCGATGCGCAGCACCTGCACCATCTTGTCGCCATCCATGTCGTAGCTCATCGTCACGTGGTGCAGCACCGCGCCGGTACCGAGTCGCTTCTGCGCCGCGCCACCGATCTTGCCCTTCGGGCTCGTGATGTCGTTGAGCGGCTGGTACGAGGCATCGATGCCGAGCGACTTGAGTGCCGTGATGACCCACTCGTCGAGGAAGGCGTACGAGTCGGCGAAGGTCATGCCGTGCACCAGATCGGTCGGGGCGTAGATCGAATAGGTGATGACCGAGCCGGCCTCCATGAACATGGCGCCGCCGCCACTGATGCGACGGGTGACCTGGAACCCGTACTTGTCGGCGTTCTCCATGTCCACCTCGTTCTTCACGGACTGGAAGCTGCCGATCACGACGCCGGGCTCGTTCCACTCCCAGATGCGCACGGTCGGTTTGCGGCGACCCGCCCCGACCTCCTCGGCGAGCACCTGATCGAGGGCCATCTGCAGTACGGGGGCGTAGGCCTCACCGTGGATGAGCTGCCAGTCGTAGTCACGCCAACTCGTCGCGTGCGCGAGCGAGCGCCGAATCGCCACGGCGACGGCCTCGGGCGAGAAGCCGAGAAGGGTCGCGTCCTCAGGCAGCGCGTGCCGCACCGCGGATGCGAGCTGGACGGCATCCGCGGATTCTGGAAGCCCGTTGATGGCCGAGTCGATGCGCTCGAGCGCACTGTCGGGCTCGAGGAAGAAGTCACCGGCGAGACGGAAGTTTGCGATCGCGCCGTCGACGACATCGAGGTCGACGACCACGAGCTTTCCGCCTGGGACCTTGTATTCGCCGTGCATCTGTTTCTCCCTTTCGCTGGTCGAGTAGGCCGCCCGCGGCCGTATCGAGACCGACCTGGCTGTACATCGTGGGGCCTCGATACGCTCGTTCCGCGCTACTCGACCACCGGTCTCAGCTTATTCCGGCGGCACCCGATCGCCGTGGCCGAGCACGCGCAGCCGGGAACGCAGCCGCACGGCCGCCTCGTCGAGCGCCGCTGGTCGCGCGGCCCTGTCGATGCCGGTCGGGTGAAACTCGAACGGTGACCATGATGGCCAGATGTGCACATGCACGTGCGGCACCATGTAGCCCTCGATCATGAGCCCGACGCGATCGGACTGCCACTCCTCGCGCTGCGCCAGCCCGATCTGGTGCGCGATCGACATCAGGTGCGCCATGAGCTCTTCAGGCAGGTCGAGCCAGCGGTCCACCTCGAGTCGCGGCACCACGAGAGTGTGGCCGGGCTGCCTGGGCTCGATGGTGAGGAACGCGACCGCGCGGTCGTCCGTCCAGATCATTCGCGCCGGAGCGCGGCCCTCGATGATGTCGGTGAAGATGCTGGCCATCGGCGCGCTCAGGCGGTGGTGCGCGCGGCGCCCAGTCGATCCGTGAGCCAGGCGATCGTGTCTGCGAACACCTCTTCACGGTTCGTCTCATTGAAGATCTCGTGCCGGGCATCCGTGTAGACGATGAGTTCGACGTCGCTCAGGCCACTTCGCGTGAGGTAGCTCTGCGCGAGCAACTCGGCGCTCTCGGTGCCGCCGAACGGATCGTCGCTTCCGATCTGGATGAGCACCGGCAGGTCGGAGGGCAGATCTCGCGCGGGGCGACCGAGCAGGCGCAGGCTGTCCGCCAGCCCGAAGAGCTTGAGCGCCTTGGCGGTAAAGGTGAGTTCGTCATCCTGAAACGCGCGCGCAACCGCTGGATCGCGGCTGAGCCACTCGTTGCCCGTCGTGCCCAGATGTGCGTGCCTGGCGTTGAGGTCGCCGCCGTTCATGTGGCGGAGGGTGCGGTAGGCGGTGCCCGTGAGCACGAGCGCGTCGTACTCGCCGGAGTGGCGATTGACGATCTTCTGCGCGATGATCGAGCCCCAGCTGTGACCGAGCAGGGCGAGCGGCAGTCCGGGATTCTCCGACCGGATGATGTCGGTCAGCTCGCGAACGGATTCGACCGTTCCGCGCATCCCGCCCGGTCCGAGCCTGCCGAGCTTGGAGTGGTCGCCGCCCCACTGGCCGAGGCCGGTCTGACCGTGGCCGTAGTGGTCGTCGGCGTAGACGGAGAAACCGGCTGTGACGAGCTTCTGTGCCAGTTCCTCGTATCGCAGGGCGTGGTCGCCGAGCCCATGAGCGATCTGCACGACGCCCTTCGGCTTGCCTGCTTTCCACTGATAGAAGTGCACCTTCACACCGCGCGCGTCGACGAAGGTGCGGTGCTGACGTGCCGCCGTGAACTGGATCACGATGTCTCCCTGCTCTCCCTGCCGAAGGTGCTGATTGCCCAGTGTACGGCGACGAGAGGGGTGAAATCCGGTGCGACTCCCACCCGGTAGTGGAGCGCATTCGTTAGCCTTGCTAATTTGCTAGGCTAACTATTTGTGAATCGTGACAACTCCCCCGAACTGCGGCTCGTCATCCAGCGCCTGAGTCGTCGGATCCGCGCCATGCAGGCAGACGATCAGGTGACCGAGGGCCAACGTTCCGTGCTGTTCCAGCTCGCCCATCACGGGCCGCAGACGCTCGGCTCGCTCAGCGAACGCGAAAAGGTGACACCGCCCTCGATGAACCGCACGACGAGCGCTCTCGTCACAGCCGGCCTCGTCACTCGCGTCACCGCGGAAGGCGACGCGCGCAAGATCACGCTCGATCTCTCGGATGCCGGCCGAGCGTTCGTGAAGGAGACCCGGCGCCGCCGCGATGCCTGGTTCACCAAGCGACTGAACGCCCTCACCCCGGAACAGCGGCGCATTCTGGAGCAGGCCGCGCCCATCCTGCAGGAGCTCGCAGACCAGTGAGTTCTATGTTCCGCTCGCTCGCCGGCTACAACTATCGCGTCTGGTCCGCCGGGGCGATCGTCTCGAACATCGGCACCTGGATGCAGCGCACCGCCCAGGACTGGCTCGTACTCACTCAACTCACGCACAACGACGCATTCGCCGTGGGCATCGTCATGGCGCTGCAGTTCGGCCCGCAGCTGCTCCTGCTGCCGATCACCGGGCTCGCCGCCGATCGCTTCAGCCAGCGCAAGATCCTCATGACGACGCAGGCGAGCATGGGCATCCTGGGGCTGCTGCTCGGCGTGCTCACGGTGACGAACCTCGTGCAGCTCTGGCACGTCTACGTCTTCGCCCTGCTGCTCGGCTGCGCCGCCGCCTTCGACTCGCCCGCACGCCAGACCTTCGTCTCTGAGCTGGTGGGCAGGCGCAACCTCTCGAACGCGGTCGCCCTCAACTCCGCGTCGTTCAGTGTGGCGCGCATGATCGGACCGGCCGTGGCCGGCGTGCTGATGGCGATCATCGGCACCGGATGGGTGTTCCTGATCAACGCGGTGACCTTCGGCGCGGTGCTTGCATCGCTCATGATGCTGAGGACGGGCGACCTGCGCACGATGCCGCGCGCGATGCGAAGGCGTGGCAATCTCGCCGAGGGGTTCCGGTACGTGTGGAAGCGGCCCGACATCCTCGTGATTCTGGTGATGATCTCGCTCATCGGCACCTTCGGGCTGAACTTCCCGATCTTCATCTCCACCATGGCGAAGGTCGAGTTCCACGCGGGAGCGGCGGAGTTCGGCGTTCTCTCCTCGATCATGGCGATCGGCTCCGTCACCGGTGCGCTGCTCTCGGCGAACCGCGAGTCGCCGCGGATGCGCTACCTCTTCGTAGCGGTCGCAGCCTTCGGTGCGTTCTGCGCTGCCGCGGCCGTGATGCCGAGCTTCTGGCTGTTCGCACTCGCGCTCATCCCCATCGGCGTCGCCGCGCAGACGTTCATGACGACGGCAAACGGTGCCGTTCAATTGGGCACGGATGCCGCCGTGCGCGGCCGCGTGATGGCGATCTACATGGCGATCTTCATGGGTGGAACACCCATCGGCGCTCCGATCGTGGGATGGGTGGCCAACCAGTTCGGGCCGCGCTGGGGGCTGGGAGTGGCTGCGGCATCCGGTGTGGCGGCGGTTCTCGTGGGGCTGTACTGGCTCGTGAAATATCGCGGTCTGCGGGTGCACTACGCGGCGCATCGGTTCAGCCTCAGCCACACCGCGTCTCGGGATGCCGAAGCGGCCAGGCAGGCGCTGGCAGCGGCGCAGGCGGCCACCGACAAGAGTTGAGCCCCGGACGAGGGTGTCGCGGGCAAGAGCTCCGGTTGTAGGCTTTGCTCGAACTTACGATCCGGGGGGAACGGTGATGAAGCGTAAGGATCCTCGCGCCTGGGGGGCTGTGCTCGAGTGGATCGAGCAGGACCTCCTGTCGGGCAGGCTGCATCCCGGTGATCGTCTGCCTCTCGAGCGCACCATCGCGACCACGCTCGGGGTGCGCCTCAAGTCGGTGCGCGAGGCGCTTCGCGTGCTCGAGGTACTCGGTCTCGTGCGCAACGACGGTGCCGACAACGGCGCCGTGATCATCGCTTCTCCGTCGGGTGGAATGGGCTCACTCATGCGACTGCAGGTGGCGGCGCGCGGCATCCAGGTGGCGGATGTCGTGAACACGCGTCTGCTGCTCGAGACCTCGGTGGTCGCCGAGCTCGCCGCGCACAGCGACACCGTCGACCTCACCGCCATCACCCAGCTCCTCGACGCGATGGAGGCGCCGGAACTCACGCAGGGCGAGTTCCTCGCTCTCGACGCGCAGTTCCACCTCTCGCTCGCGGAGGCAGCGAACAACCAGGTCATCACCGCCGTCATGGCGGGACTGCGCCAATCGATCGAGAACTACGCGCTGCAGGGCGCGCTCGGCCTGGTGGGCTGGGCGACACTCGTGGAACGCCTTCGATCGGAACATCGCGGCATCGCGATGGCCGTCATCGAGGGCAACGGCCCGCTCGCCGCCGAGCGCGCCCACAACCACATCTCGAACTACTACGCGGATGCCCACCTCGTTCCGAGCACGCCGTACCGCGCCTGAGTCCGGAATCAGCTCCCGACCGTCGACGCCCGGACCACCAGCTCCGGCTGAAAGACGACCTGCTGCGGCGCGAGCGACGGCTCCTCCGCCTCACGAATGAGGATCTCCACGGCCGTCTTGCCGATGAGCGCGCTCGGCTGCCGGATCGAAGAGAGCGGCACCACGGAGGCGCTCGCGAAGTCGATGTCGTCGTAGCCGATCAGGGCGATGTGCTCGGGAACGTGCACCGCGCCCTGCATGTTGAGCGCCTGCAACACACCCATCGCGATGAGGTCATTCGCCGCGAACACGGCATCGGGGCGGTCGGCGGAGGCCCGGTCGAGGATGGCCCTGCCGGCAGCGCGGCCCTCGATGACGCTCAGCGCGGCGGTCTCGATGACCTCGAGTCGCACATCCGGATGCTGTTCGCTGGCCTTGCGCGCGCCCTCGAGTCGGTCGGCGACCTGGCGGATCTGCATGGGGCCACCGACGAAGGCGATGGATCGTCGGCCCTGCGCGATGAGGTGCTTGACCGCCAGGTTTCCCCCCGCGACGTCGTCCACCGAGACGGAACTGTAGGCGGTGCCTCCACTCGTGCGGTCGACGAGCACCGCCGGGATGCCGCGCTCGCGCAGCCTGGCCAGTTGCTTCGTGACGTCGCCGAACGGGGAAATCAGAACCCCGTGCATCCGCTGCTGCTCGAAGAGGTCGAGGTAGGCGCTTTCGCGATCGGCCTTCTCGTCGCTGTTACCGAGGATGACCGAAAGGCCCGCGAGCGCCGCGGCGTCTTCTGCTCCCCTGGCGAGATCGGTGAAGAACGGGTTGCGCACGTCGAGCACGATGAGGCCGATCGACTTGCTCTGGCCCGCTCGCAGTTGGCGTGCCGCGTCGTTGCGAACGAAGCCGAGTTCGGCGATGGCCTCGCGAACGCGCACGACGGTGGACTCCGTCACCTTCTCGGGTCGATTCAGAACGTTCGACACCGTGCCCACCGATACACCGGCGAGGGAAGCGACCTCTCGAATACTCGTCGTCACGTCGCTCCGCTTTCACATCGAACCAGGTGCCGCAGACTGGCGAGCATGCTAATTGTAAGGATTCAGTGGACCTGGCACAACGGATCACGGCCCACGAGGCAGGGCGGGGCGCCCAACGGAGTCGGTAATCCGAAACGTTTCAGCACGGGAGCATCTGCCTCCTTGTGCGCCGCAGTCTCGCGAAACTCGTTGTTGACAGGAGCTGACTCCGATGCAACACTCGGTTCATTCTGAAACGTATCAGAATTGCACTGAACCCCGGGCCGTCGTCGCTCGACACGAGAGTGATCGTGGTCTCACCTGCAATCGCATCGACAGAACAGAGAGGTTGACATAGTGGTCACCAAGAAACGCTTCATCGCACGGATCGCGACGCTCACCGTCGCAGCAGCGTTGGCGGCAAGCCTCGCGGCTTGCGGCAGTAGCGGCGCGAAGGACGGCACGGACGCCAAGGCGGGCAAAGACATCCTCATCGGCATGAACTCGGGCCTCGTTCCGCAGTTCCAGCGCTACGCCAAGGAGTTCGAGAAGACCCACAAGGGCTTCAAGATCACAGTGAAGGCGGTGCCGGACGCGCAGCCCGACTACATCCAGCAACTCGTCACTCAGGGACTCAGCAAGGCTCTGCCCGACATCATCTTCAACTACGACACGCTGAACCAGACCCTCAACGCGAACCACCTGCTCTATGACATCAAGCCGTGGCTCGACTCCGGTCACGACGGGCTCAAGGCTTCCAACTTCATTCCCGCCTTCCTCAACCAGTACAAGGTCGGTGACACGATCACCGGTCTTCCCGTGAGCGCAGACACCGGTGTCGTGACCATCCACACGGCCCTCTTCGAGAAGTACGGCGTTCCCGTACCCACCGCCGACTGGACCGTGGAGGAGATGTATGACGCGGCGAGGGCCATCACCGAGAAGTCGGGAGGGAAGGTGTATGGCATCAAGACGCCGATCGTCGACGGTGCCGCCGTCTTCACCTTCTATCCAACGCTGAAGGCTTACGGCAGCGGTCTGTACGACCCAGACACGAAGAAGTTCATCTTCGCGAACGAGGGCGGCATCAAGGCCTGGACGCAGCTTCTGCTCCCCTACACGGAGAAGTTCGGCACGCCGTACTCGCTCGCAACCAACAGCACCCTGTTTGAGAGCAATCAGGATGCGATGGGGGTCGGCTCGACGGCGGGTATCGCCGGACTTCGGGTGAAGATGAAAGACGCCTGGGATGTACTCCCCATGCCGACCGTGAACGGAAAGTCGGGCACGGGTGGCGGTTCGTACTCGCTCTCGATCAGCGCGAAGTCGGACAACAAGGAGGGCGCGTACCAGTTCATGGCCTGGTTCTACTCGACCGATGGTGGCATGAAGACGGCTCAGCCCGACGGGGTCATCCCGCCGACAGTCGATGGCATTGCGCACGGCGCGTGGCTCACGGCGGCCGCGCCGGTGCCGCCGAGCTTCGTCAAGACGATCAAGGCATCCGTGCCGAAGGCCATCCTGCCTAACCCGATCCCGGATGACATTCAGCCGAAGGTCGTTCCCGCCCTACAGACGGCGCTGCAGCAAGTGGTGCTGAAGGGCGTGTCGATCAAGGAGGCATACACGGCAGCGCAGGACGAACTCAACAAACTGCTGAAGTAGCAGGGCGTTGACCGTTCTCGAGACCAAGAGGGGTGCCGGCGCTGAGCGCCGGCACCCCCGGTCGCCCCTCCGCAAGAAGTCCCCTTTCCGCAAGGCGGATGCCGCGTCAGCCTGGCTCCTGCTCTTCCCAGCGCTCATCCTCTTCATCGTCTTCATCATCGTTCCCACCATCGTGGGAGTCGGCCTGAGCTTCTTCGAGTGGAACTTCTTCGACACCCCGACGTTCATCGGTCTCACGAACTTCGTGAAACTGGCCACCGATCCGGCGGCGTGGGCGTCGCTGGGAGTCAGCCTGCTCTTCGTGCTCCTGGGTGTGATTCCGACCATCGCCATCGGGTTCATGCTGGCCGTACTGATCAACGCCAACATGCCAGGGGTCGGGGTGGTGCGCGTGCTCTACTTCGTGCCGGTCGTGCTCTCCGTCGCGGTCTCCGCGGTGCTCTGGGCCTTCATCTACGACCCGAGGCAGGGGCCGATCGGCTCCCTGTTTCGGCTGCTGGGCCTGCCCCCCGTTGACATCCTCAATGACAGCACACTGGCGCTGCCCGCCCTGGTGCTCATGATGATCTGGCTGGCGCTGCCGATCGTGATCATCCTGTACCTGGCCGGCCTCCAGCGTGTGCCTGAAGACATCTACGCGGCGGCTGCTCTCGATGGAGCGGGGTCGTGGCGCACGCTGTGGTCGATCACCTGGCCGAACGTGGCATCCACGACCTTCGTGGTGGCAATTCTTCAGATCGTCAACTACGTCGCGAACTCGCTCGATGTCTCCCTGATCATGACCAACGGCGGGCCACTCGGCGCGACAACCGCCCTCAGCCTGTACGCGTACCGACAGGCCTTCTCCAATCAGGACGTGGGCTACGCGAGCGTGCTCTCGGTGCTCCAGATGGTCATCATCGTCTCCATCATCGGCCTGAGCCGCCTCGTCACCAGGAGGTTGTCCCGATGAGACCCGCCCGCCCCCGCATCGGCCGCTACTCGACGATCATCCTGTTCGGCCTCGTCATTGCCTTTCCGATGCTGTACCTGCTGTCGGGCTCCCTGATGTCGTTCAGCGACATCGCGCAGTACCCGCCGCGCCTGCTCCCGACCACGCCGATCTGGGACAACTTCGCGCTGGCCTGGAGCTATCTCACCCCGCGCACGGTCCTGAATACCTTCATCTTCGTGGGCAGCGTTCTCTTCATCCAGCTGGCCGTCTGCCTGCCCGCCGGATTCGCGCTGTCGAAGATCAAATTCCGTGGTTCCAGGGTGGTGTTCGGGCTGTTTCTGGTCCCCGTCCTGATGCCCACCAACCTGCTGCTGATCCCGACCTTCGTGGTCACCCTCCAGCTGGGGCTCGTCGGCACGTTCTTCGGTTTGATCCTTCCGGTCGCCGCCCAGGCATCTGTCGGGGTGCTGCTCTTCCGGCAGTTCTTCACTACCCTCCCCGACGGACTGATCGAGGCGGCTCGCATCGACGGCGCCAACTGGTTCCAGGCGTTCTTCCGCATCG
>Ga0134125_10001752_pt1 | contig 26382 bp, 21 predicted proteins | sample KB31751_FD_96464 | JGI IMG/M metagenome (GOLD analysis project Ga0134125, IMG submission 96464) | Terrestrial soil microbial communities with excess Nitrogen fertilizer from Kellogg Biological Station, Michigan, USA - KB3-175-1 | ecosystem: Environmental > Terrestrial > Soil > Unclassified ...
AGCTGGGGGAGATCGAGTCGGCGCTGCGGTCGCACCCGGGAGTGGCCGAGGCGGTGGCGGTGGTGCGGGAGGATCGGCCGGGGGACCGGCGGCTGGTGGCGTACGTGGTGGGCCGCGACGACGCCGGCGATGCCGGCGATGCCGTTGCCGTCTCCGACCTGCGGGCCGGGCTGGGCCGGCGCCTGCCGGCCCACATGGTCCCTTCAGCCTTCGTGGTGCTGGCGTCGCTGCCGCTGACCGCCAACGGCAAGGTGGACCGCAAGGCCCTGCCGGCGCCGGAGGCGGAATGGACAGCGGCCTTTGTGGCGCCGCGCGACCCGCTCGAAGCGGCGGTAGCCGAGATCTGGGAAGAGCTCCTGGAGCGCCGGCCGGTCGGCGCCACGGACGATTTCTTCGCGCTGGGCGGCCACTCCCTTCTCGCGGTGCGGCTGTTCGTCCTCCTGCGGCGGCGCCTCGGCCGTGAGCTGCCGCTCGCCACGCTCTTCCGCGCCTCTACGGTGGAGCGCCTGGCTCTCGCTCTCGGCGCCGCGAACCGGCCCAGCCGCTCGGACCTGGTGGAGATCCAGGCGGCGAGCGGCTCTCCGCCCTTCTTCTGCGTGCACCCGGTCGGCGGCAATGTCCTTTGCTACCTGGAGCTCGCCCGAGCTCTCGGACCGGACCAGCCGGTGTACGGTCTCCAGCGGACCGCCACCGCCGAGCTGACCCTCGAAGAGCTGGCGGGCCACTACGTCGCGGTGCTGCGCAAGAGCCACCCGCAAGGCGGTTACCGGCTCGGTGGCTGGTCGATGGGGGGGGTCGTGGCCTTCGAGATGGCCCGGCAACTGGAACGTGCGGGCGAGCGGGTCGAGGCGCTTGTGCTGATCGACGCTCAACTGGCCGTCGAGCCGGCGTCCGTCGAGCTGGAGGAAGCGGCCCTGGTCCGTCTCTTCACCCGCGATCTGGCCGCGACCGGCTTTTCCGGGGGGAGGGGGGCTCCGGCGGCGGGCGTGGCCGGCCCGGACCTGGAGCGCGCGGAAATCGAGCCCATGTATCGGTTGTTTCGGGCCAACTATCTAGCCCTTCAGCAGTATCGTCCCGCAGGGGCCTGGGGCGGAGCCGCGCTGCTGGTGGGCACCGAGAGGACGGCCGAGGACTGGCGCGGGCTTCTGGCCGGCCCGGTCACCCGTCACATCCCTGCCGGGGATCACTATTCGCTCCTCAGGCGTCCCCAGGTCGAGCTCCTGGCCGGGCTGATCTCCGGACTTCTGAACGGCTGAGAAGCGACGCCTCTCCCGACCGGCGTCGGGAGAGGCGGAGTCGGTGGGGAGGCGCCTCTACTCCTCGGAGCGAAAGGCGGAGACGGGGTCGACCGCGGTCGCGCGGCGAGCGGGGAACAGGCTCGCCGCCAGCGCCGAGAGCAAGATGACCAGGCAGATCACGAAGTAGGTCAATGTATCGGTGGGCTGGACGTCGAACAGCAGGCTCGAGATCACCTTGCTCGAGGCGAAAGCCGCGACGAGCCCGATGCCCAGCCCGAAGGCCACCAACGAGAGCGCCCGTTTCACGACCATCCCCACCAGGTGGGCGCGCTGGGCGCCCAGCGCCATCCGGACCCCGATCTCGTGCCGGCTCTGGGCCACCGCATAGGCCAGGACGCTGTAAATACCGAGCGCCGCCAGGAGCAGAGCCACCAGGGAGAAGAGGCTGAGCACCAGCATGTTGAATCTCGGCTTGGCGAGCGAGTCGGAGACGTAGTCCTGCATCGTCTTGACATCGTGCATGGGCTGATCGGCGTCGATGGCGCCGACCGTGCGCCGTAGCGCGGCCGCCAACTGCAGGGGATCCCCTCCCGTCCGCGCGACGACGATCATGGTCTTGCGCGGGCGCTGCAGGAACGGCGCGTAGACCGTGGCGGAAGCCTCCTCCTTGAGGCTGGCGAGGCGAACTCCGCGGACCACGCCGACCACGGTGAGCCAGGGGCCCTCGGGACCCTTGAAGCTCACCCGGCGGTTGAGGGGGTCCTGTCCCGCCCCGAAGCGCTTCGCCATCGCCTCGTCGATGACGACCACGAGGGGACTGTGGTCACGATCACCATCATTGAAGACGCGGCCGCGGAGGAGCGGGATGCCCATCGTGGCGAAGTAGTTGGCGCTGGCGACCCGGAAGTTTGCCGTCGGCGTCGCCGCCGGGTCTGGGGGCGGCTGGTTCTCGATCAGAACGCTGGTCACGTTCTCGCCCCGCAAGGGGATGTGGCTGACCGCCCCCACGTTCTGGGCTCCCGGCAAGGCCGCCGTCTGCACGAGCAGACGCTCGAAGAAGGCTCCCTGCTGCGGCGGCTTCGGGTACTTCGATTCGGCGAGATCGATCTGGGCGGTCAGGATCTTGTCGGGGTTGAAGCCCGGATCGATGTGCTGCAGGCGCCACAGGCTCTTGAGGACTAGGCCGGCACCGATCAGCAACACCAGCGCGAGGCTGGTCTCGAGGACGACCAGCGCGTTGCGGGTCCGGTTGCCGCCGCTGCCGGCGGTCCGCCCGCCGGCGTCCTTGAGCCTCTGGGCCAGCTCGCGCCGCGACAGTTGGAAGGCGGGTACCAGGCCCGCGAGGAGCCCGGTCAGCAGGCCGATCCCGAGAGTGAACGCCAGGACATAGCCGTCGACCCCGATCCGCTCGACTCGGGGGAGTCCTCCCCCCTCAATGGCGAGCAACAGACGCACCCCGCCGTAGGTGAGCAAGATGCCGAAGACGCTCCCCGCGATGCCCAGGATCGCCCCCTCCGTCACCAACTGCCGTACGAGGGCGCCGCGGGTGGCGCCGAGCGCGGCGCGGACGGCGATCTCCCTCCCCCTCCCCGAGGCGCGCGCGAGGAGCAGAATGGCCACGTTGGCGCAAGCGATCAGGAGGACGATGGAGACCGCTGCGAGCAGGGTCAGCAACGCGGGACGGACGTTGCCGACGATCTCCTCCCGGAGGCGGACCAGCTTGACCCCTTGTCCGTGGTTGGAGTCCGGATACTCCTTGGCGATGCCGCTCGCGACCGTGTCCATCTCGGCCTGGGCCTGCTCGAGCGAAACCCCGGGCTTCAGGCGGGCGATCGCCGTGAGCCAGTGGACCCCCCGCGGCACCACTTTGGGCTCGAAGCCGAGAGGAGTCCAGAGCTCAACCTTGGGGTTCAGGGGGTCGCGGAAGTCTGGAGGCATGACGCCCAGCACCACGCGCGGCGCGTCGTTGATCGTGATCTTGCTGCCGACGATCTTGGGATCCGCGCCGAAGCGCCGGGTCCACAGTCCGTAGCTGAGTACGACGACCTGCTCCTCCCGGTTTTTCTCGTCCGCCGCGTTGAACGTGCGCCCCCGCAACGCGGGAGCACCCAGGACGTCGAAGAAGTCGCCGCTCGCATTGGTGGCGGTGACCTGCTCCGGTCCGCTCCCGCCGGCGAGGATCATGCTCTTGTCGTCGAAGGCCGAGAGGCTCGCGAAGGTATGGCTCTCCCGCTGCCAGTCCGAGAAGTTCGGCCCGGAGACCCCGCCGTGGTCGTCGGGCTGGGCGCCGCCGCTGGTTTCCCAGATCACCACGACGTCGGCGGGTTTCTGATAGGGCAAGGGCTGCAAGAGCACCGCGCTGACCACGCTGAAGATGGCGCTGTTGGCGCCAATCCCCACCGCCAACGTGGCGACGGCGGCGGCGACGAAGGCCGGTCGTCGACCGAGGCTGCGGAGCGAAAACTTCAGGTCGCGAAGAAAATTGGACATGGGATCTCTCCACTGTAAGGCAACGATGGACTCGGGAGGAGGCTCACGGCTGATGAGCCAGGACCTCGCGCACCTCGGCCGCCAGCTTGACGCCGTTGAACAGGCGGTCCGCGGGCAACTCGTCACCCGCGTGCATCACGCGGACGGGAGCGGGGGCGCCCTCTTCCCAGTTGGTGTGCGCAGGATACAGCAGGTAGAGATCGAAAGCAGGGGACGACTTCACCCCGACCGCCTTGCCGAACGTGTCGGCCAGCGTCGGATCGGGCGTCCAGAGGTGAACCGCGCGCGGGTCGGGCACCAAGCCGGCGGCGGCCACCGCCTTGGCCTCGGAATCCTCCTTCAGCGCCGGCTCCCAGAGGACGATGACCGCCAGGTCCTTGCTGTCAATTGCGTCCAGGACGTACCGTTCCACTATGCGGGCCGCCGCCTTGCAGATCCCGCAGGTGGGGGAGAGGAGGAGGACGAGGCGGGTCTTCCCGCTGAGCGCGTTGAACTGGTGCTTGAGATCCGCCGTGGAGACGACGAGGCCGAGCTTCGCCGGAGGCAAGGCGGGGCGATCGGCTTGCCGGGTGAGCTTGAACTTCACCGGCTGGCCGCGCTCGACGAGCGTGCCGGAGATCGCATCGCCATCCGTCTCGAGAGTGCCGGTGAAGGTGGAGGTCCCCGCCGAGTAGGAGTAGGCGAAGGAGACGTCCCGGCCCGAGACCTTGACATCCTTGAGGGGAAACCCCGCGACGCCGCGGACGGGCAGGCTCAGCGTCCCTTTCCAGCCCGCGTCGCCGGGGTTGAAGTCGAACAGCATTTCGAGCTCCGACACCGCCGGCTTGATCACGAAGATGCCCTGCCAGTGTCCCGCCACCCGGGCGTCGGCGGGCGCCGGCGGCGGGCCGGGCTCTTGGGCCGGGAGGGGGAGGCCGGCCAGCAGACCGGCCACGAGGAGGGCCGCCCATGGCGCCCTGGGGGTACGGCGGTGGCGAAGGCTCGAGTCCGTTTGCATGCGCAAGGCTCCCAACCTACCGTCCGGCCGCCACGCCGAGCCTGAAGATGCCGATGTTGCCGCCGCCGCTTCGCAGCACGATCCGCGGCCCTCCACCATTGATCTCCTGACGCAACGAGGCTCCCAACGACGACTTGACGGTCGGATCGAGCTCTGAGGTCACATGCCCGCCTCCCGTCACCGCGTCGACGTTGATGGCGACGCCGGCCGCCAGATACAGGTTCATGTGGCCGCCGGAGGTCACCAGGCGGTAGCTGTCCGTCGGCTGCGTCGAGAGGCTCACGTTGACGTGGCCTCCCGCCGTGGTGGCCACCACCTTGCCGAGGACGTCCTCGATCTCGACGTTGCCGCCGAGGGTCTCGGCGCTCAGGCTGCCGGTGATCCCTTTGACCACGATGTTGCCGCGCCCCGTGTTCAAGTCAAGGTTGTAGTGCTGAGGAACGGAGATCCGAAACTTCGCCCACAGCGGGAGCTTGCTCGAGTCGCCGGGCACCTCATGGGCGTAGGTGGACTTGATGCGCAGGCCTTTCGCGTCCGGGGTGAACTTCGTCTGCAAGTCTTTCAGCAATTTCTCGGCCATGCTGGCATCGCCGTCGGTGGTGCGCTCGATCTCGACCTTGATCTCGCTACCCTCGATCGCGCGGATCTCCAGCGAGCCCAGGTCCGCCTCGACCTGCAAGGTGCCGCCGGGGGTGACGGGGAAAGACTTCTCGATGGTATCCCCATCGGCGAAAGCGAGCGTGGAGGATAGACAAAGTGAAGCGACTGTTAGAAATAGTTTATGGTAGGCATTGCGCATAATCGTCTCCATTCGTTGCGGTCCTGGACCGATTTCAGATAGATACACTACTACGAATGTGCCGCCGAGAGGTTTCAGCGGTAAGAAGGCGAACCGTGAACGGCAAGCGCTCGTGACGGCGCCCCTTTGCCGGGGTCTTGCCCTGCCATCTTGGGGTAATATGCTTACAATTTCCGGCCGCCGAGCAGCTTTTCACCTACTACCGGGCGCTTTGTCCGCGATCCCGTGGAGCTGATGCTGGCGTTGGAGGGGAGCTGAGCTTCGCGACGGACCTCTTCGAAGTCCTGGCCACGGCTCTCACTCAAGCCCGCGGGACAGCGAGAGAGATTGAATGCCATGAAAATTTTTACCTTCCTGTTCCGCCAATCACCCGTCCGAACCACCTTCGCCGTGGCGATTGGAATCCTGGGCGGGCTCGCCAGCGCCGCTCTGATGGCGGTGATCAACTCGGCTCTGAGCTCGGAGGGCAGGGGCCATTCGTCGCTGGGCTCTTTTCTCGGCGTCATCGTGCTCGTCCTCGGCGCCGGGCTCGTCTCCCGCATCCTGATGAGCCAACTCTCGGAGCAGACGACCTACGATCTGCGGATGAGGCTCTGCCGTCACGTGGCGGCCACCCCGCTGCGCAGGCTCGAGCAGATCGGCGAGAGCCGCATCGTCGCCACTCTCACCCAGGACGTGATCAACCTGACCAACGCGCAGGTCAACTTCCCGGCTGCCTGCATCAACTGCGCGATCATCTTCGGGTGCCTCGCCTATCTGGCCTGGCTCGCGCCGGTCGTGCTCGCGGTGGTGGTGGTGTTCCTGAGCCTCGCGGTCCTCAGCGTGACCCTGCCAGAGAAGTACGCCTCGGGACAGATGCGCCGGGCGCGGACCGAGTGGGACAAGCTGGTGATTCAATTTCATTCGCTTCTGCGCGGGATCAAGGAGCTCCAGCTCCATGACGGGCGCCGCCGGGATTTCCTCGAAGGTCCTCTCGCCGGCAGCGCGGATTGCTACCGCCGCCACAACGTGAAAAGCCTCAAGGTGTACGCCATCACCAACAGTTGGGGCCAGGTTCTCTACTTCCTCTTGATCGGAATCCTTCTCTATGGTTTCCGCTTCCTCGGGCAGACCGACACGAAAGTGCTGATCGCCTATACGCTGACCACCCTCTACATCCGCGGGCCACTCTTGGTCCTCCTCGACCTCCTCCCCATGCTCTCCCGCGGCCGGGTCTCGCTCCAGAAGATCGAAGAGCTCGGGTTCTCGCTCGCCCCCGCCGCTACGGCGGCGGCGAGCGAGCCGGTGCCGGCGCCCTTCCGCCAGATCGAGCTTGCCGGCATCGTCCACTCGTACTTCAGCGAGCGCGACGAGCGGGAGTTCACCCTCGGACCGATCGACTTGCTCCTGCGGCCCGGCGAGCTGTTCTTCCTGGTGGGCGGCAACGGCAGCGGCAAGACGACGCTCGCCAAGGTCCTGACCGGGCTCTATACGCCGACCCGTGGAGAGATCCGGGTCGACGGCGTCAAGATCGATCTCGCGGCGATCGGCTCGTACCGCCAGTATTTCTCGGCGGTGTTCTCGGACTTCCACCTCTTCGAAGCGCTCCTCGGGCTGCGCCCGATCGCCGGGAACTTCGACCGCACGGTGAGGGGGTACCTCGTCCGTCTCCAACTCGACCACAAGGTCCAGGTCACCAACGGCGTCCTGTCGACGACCAACCTGTCACAGGGCCAGCGCAAGCGGCTCGCCCTGCTCACGGCCTATCTCGAGGACCGCTCGGTCTATGTCTTCGACGAATGGGCGGCCGACCAGGACCCCGAGTTCCGCGAGTTCTTCTACCGCACGCTGCTCCCCGAGCTGAAGACGAGGGGCAAGGCGGTCCTCGTCATCAGCCATGACGACCGCTACTTCGATCTGGCGGACCGGCTGATGAAGCTCGACTACGGCAAGGTGGTCGAAACGCGCGGGGCCGGCGAGCCGGAACCGGTCCCGGCAGCCTCGGTGAAGGCCGGGTAGTCAGCGCCACTGCTTGGGCGTCGGATCGGTCCGGAGAGGGAACGGCGGGGCCGCGGACACGAGAGCCGTCAGGGAGAGAGCGAGAAAAACAGCCCGTCGCAGGAACATAGGAACCTCCGTTGCGACCTCGCACCGTGACGTTGGGCACTCACCTTGCGGTATTGTAGCCACTCCTCGCAGGATTGCGGCCACACTTCGCGGCATTGCGGCCACTCTTTGCGGCATTGCGACCTCACAATCCGGCTTTGCGACCTCACAATCTGACTTTGTGACCTCGCAATCCCGGATTGCGAGCTCGCAATCTGAGAATGTAAGCTCGCAATCCGGCATTGTGACCTCACAATCTGGCTTTGCGACCTCACAAAGTGGGATTGCGAGCTCTCAACGAGCCGTTGTGACCTCGCAATGAGACGTTGCGACCTCACAATCTGAGATTGCGAGCTCACAAAGTGGGATTGCGACCTCTCAATGAGGCGTTGCGACCTCGCAAGGAGCCATTGAGTGCTCACAATGAGGCGTTGCGACCTCTCGACGAGCCATTGCGACCTCTCAAGGAACCGTGGGGTGGGTCCATTGGGCTGTTGAGGCGGGTCTGCTTGTGAGCTCGCCGTCCCCCAGCTTCGCGTAGCATACACACTCTCCAGGCCGCGAAGCGCAGGTCAAATTCAGCGATCAGTCCAAGGGCGGTCAGCCCACCCAGTGGTCGTGGGACTTCGGAGACGGCGTCAGCAGCACGCTGAGCGTCATCTTCCACACCTACAAGAACGCCGGCACCTACGCGGTGACGTTGACGGTGAGCAACGCCGCGGGCTCCGGCAGCATCACCAAATCGGTTACGGTGCCCCTCCCTGTGAGCCCTCAGACGCGTCCTCGCTGAACAGGAGAGCCGTTCCCGCGCCCGGCCGTTGTCCTGGAAGGTCTCGCCGGAGTGAAGGTGTGTGCTATTGTGCAAGTGTCCGCATTTTTTACGAAAAGGCACCGAGCTTCGGGTGGGGTACCGTCGATGATCGACGAAGTGGACCGACGTCTCCAGGACTGGACCGCCACAGTCGTTGGCAAGATTCCGGTTTCGCTCGCTCCTCCCGGACGGCAGGGAGAGGAGGAGCCGGCGGTGGGGTTGTACCTGCTCGAGTTCGCCGAAAGCCCGTCTCCTCGCACGTCCGGACCCCAGCCCTTGCAGGTACTGCTCCGGTATCTGGTCACGGCCTCGTCTCCGCGGCCGGAAGAGGCCCATCGCATGCTCGGCGAGCTGCTGTTCGCGGCTCTGGAGAACCCGGAGCTGGAGGTGGAGCTGGGGCTCGTGCCGTTGGCGCTCTGGCAGGCTTTCGGAGTGGCGCCCCGCCCAGCTTTCACGGTGCGAGTGCCCTTGCTGAAGGAGCGCAAGACGCGGCCGGTCCGCCGGGTCGCCGAACCGCTGATCGTGGAAGCTTCGCGCCTGGCCCGCCTCTCCGGATTGGTGCTCGGCCCGGGCGACCTGCCGCTCGCCGGCGCGCGGGTGGAGTTGCCGGCGCTCAACGTCTCGACCCGCACGGACTTCCACGGCCGCTTTCACTTCTCCGCCGTCCCTGAAGGCTCGACCGGGACGCTGCGCGTGCAGGCTCGCGGGCAAGAGCTGTCGGTGATCCCGGAGCGCCCCGCCGACCCCGAAACCCCGCTGATCGTCCGCTTTCCCCTGATGGAGGACTAAGCATGGCAACATCGTACCTGACGCCCGGTATCTACATCGAAGAGGTCTCGACCGGGGCGAGACCGATCCAGGCCCTGGGGACCAGCACGGCCGCTTTCGTCGGCGTGACGCCGAACCCGGACGCGCGCCCGAACGAGGCCGTGGCCATCAACAACTGGATGCAGTTCGTCCGTCAGTTCGCGCCCGAAGGGACGGTGAGCACGCCGCTGTCGCAGGCGGTCTACGGCTTCTTCCTCAACGGCGGCCGGCGCTGCTTCGTGGTGAACGTGGGGGCGGGGCAGCCGGTGGCCGGGGGCGGCCGCGAGCGCCGGGGGCTCGACGTGCTCAAGACGGTGGACGAGGTCGCGATCGTGGCGATCCCGGGCTATTACGACGCGGGCTCCTGGGACGCGGCGCTCCAGCACTGTGAGGAGATGAAGGACCGCGTGGCCATCCTCGACTCGCCGCCCGAGGTGCGCGACCTCGCGTTGCTCACCCAACTCGGCACCGTGGCGCCGCCGCGTCCCAAGGGGCGCAAGGAGGGGGCGGCCGAGGGGACGGAAGAGGGCGGCGCCGCGGCGGCGGGGGGCGGCGCACGGCCGCGGACCTCCGACGGCGGCTACGGCGCCTTTTACTATCCCTGGATTCTGGTGCGCGATCCGCTGCCGCTGCCCGACAACCGCTCGGCCTACGCGTACGTGCCGCCATCCGGCCACCTGGCGGGGATCTACGCCCGCACCGACGCGGCGCGCGGGGTGTACAAGGCTCCGGCCAACGAAGTTGTGGTCGGCGCCCTCGATCTCGCCTACCAGGTCACGCGCGACGAGCAGGGGGAGCTGAACCAGAACGGCGTCAACTGCATCCGCATGTTCCAGCGGGACATCCGGGTCTGGGGAGCGCGCACGCTCGCCGACGCGGCGAGCGAGTGGCGCTACGTCAACGTGCGCCGGCTCTTCTGCATGGTCGAGGAGTCGATCGCCCAGGCGACCCGCTGGGTGGTGTTCGAACCGAACGACGTACCGTTGTGGAAGGCGATCCGCCGCGACGTCGGCGCCTTCCTGCGGCTGCTCTGGCGCGACGGCGCGTTGATGGGCCGGACGCCGGAGGAGGCGTTCTTCGTCAAGTGCGACGAGGAAACGAACCCGCCGGAGTCGATCGACGCCGGGCGGGTCGTGGTGATGATCGGCATCGCCCCGGTCAAGCCCGCGGAGTTCATCATCTTCCGCATCGGTCAGCACGCCAACGGCGTCGAGATCGAAGGATAAGAGGAGATCACTCATGGCCGATCCTGCACCTGAGCCCACGCCGCAGAACGAGCCCGCCGCGCAAGCGTCAGGCCGCGCGGACCCGTACCGGAACTACAACTTCAAGCTGGACGTCGGCGGCGACGTCCAGGGTCACTTCACGGAGTGCGGCGGCATTGGCATCAAGGTGCCGGTGATCCGCTACCGGGAGGGCGGGGAGCGGCAGATCGTCCGCGCCCTGCCGTCGCGGCCGGAGTACGGGGAGGTGACGCTGAAGTACGGCCTCACCGACTCGCGAGCCCTGTTCGACTGGTTCATGCGGGGAGTCACCCAGGGGGCGCCGGAGCCGAAGAACGTCTCGATCATCATGCTGGCCAATGACGGTTTCACGGAGGTGACCCGCTGGAACCTGGAGGGCGCCTGGCCCACCGAGTGGCGGGGCGCGGCGCTCGACGCCATGGGCCGCGAGATCGCCATTGAGACCATGACCCTGGTATTCGAGGGGTTGATCCGCGATGGCCAGACGGCCCAGGCTGGCGCTCCTGCGACCTAGAGCCGCTCTCGAGTGGCTGGCGCGGCGGCTCGGCCGCTGGGCGGAGTCCGTCCTCCGGGAGGAGCGGAAAACACCGCCTCCTCCCGGTGAGCCGCCCGTCCTGCCGCTCCGCGCCGGCGGTCCGCCGCCCGACTGGGTGGAGCGCGTGCGCCGGGCGGCTCCGGAGCTGCTGGTTCCCGGTTCTCCGCAGCGCCTGTATCCCGAGCGCCTCCACCCAGGACCCTCATCACCCCGGCCCTCTTCTCCCGCCCCCTCCCAAGCCCCCTCACCGGGAGAAGAGGGAGAAAGACCCCTCATCACCCCGGCCCTCCTCTCCCATCGCCTGAGCGAGGTTTCCCCCGCCCAAGACCCGGCTGGATCCCCATCCCCGGGTTCCCACCGGCTCCGCCGGTTTCCACCCGGGGCTACAGGAATGCCGCCCTACGGGCTCGCGGTGTCGCGGTTTTCTCCCTCTTCTCCCGGTGAGGGGGTTTGGGAGGGGGCGGGAGAAGAGGGCCGGGGTGATGAGGGTCCTGGGCGGGGGGACCTCTCAGGACACGTCAAGTCAGCGCCTAGGGGGGCCGGGGGTGAGGCTTCGGAGGGCACGCGGCCGAATTCAGCGCCGGCTTTCCAGACACCCCAGGCCCCCTCTGTGCCGCCTCGGCCGCGCGAGGAGCCGCTCCCCATTCCCCGGCCGCGGGAGAGCGGCCCGCCGGCGCACTGGATGGAGCGCGTGCGCCAGGGCGCTCCCGAGCTGCTCTCGCCGGCTCTGGTGGAGCGGCCCCGCCCGGCCGCTCCGGAGCCGGAGAGTGCGGAGCCAGTTCGATCCTCCGCTCCGGAGCCGCCCGAGGCCGCGCCGGAGCCGGGCGTTCCACGGCCCGCAATCCGTCCTACCCCGCCGGAGTGGCCCTCCCATCCCGGCGCCACGGCCGCGCCGCCGGTCTTCCCCGGCGTGTTCGCGGCCAGGATCGAGACCGTTCCCGCCGAGCGGTCCGGCCGGGGCCGGCGGGAACGGCGCTGGCCTTCGCTCCCGGAGCCGCCGCGTGAAGAGCCGGAGGAGACCGCGGCGGAGCGGGCCGCCTTCCAGGCCTGGGAGCGGCGGCTCCGGCTCGACCGGGAGCAGCAGGGGGTCTGATGGAGCGCGTCGCCTTCCTGATCGAGGAGACCGGCGAGCGCCTTGGCTGCCTGCTCAACCCGGAGAGTCTCGTGGTGCGGCGCGCCGCGGGTCTGAAGCCGCGGCGGTCGCTCGGCGGCCACGTCACCGGCGCCGGCCTCGCCGACGATCCGCTGCTCTACACGGGGGGCGGCTCGACCGAGCTGCGCCTCGATCTCCTCTTCGACGTCTATGTCGCCGGCTCCTCGATCCAGACCGAGGACGTGCGCGAGCTGACGGCGCCCCTCTGGCGGCTGGCCGAGAATGCGGCCGGCGAGGGCTACGGCCGTCCTCCCCTGGCCCGCTTCATCTGGGGCAAGACCTGGAACGTGCCGGGGGTGATCGCCGCCGCGGCCGAGCGGCTGGAGAACTTCACGCCGGAGGGCGCCCCGACCCGCTCCTGGCTGCGCCTGCGCTTGCTGCGGGTCGGCGAGGCCGAGGCGCAGGCACCGGCGCCGCCGGCGCGGCGGTCCGCGATCACGGCCCCGCCGCCGGAGTCGGTGCCCGAGGATCAGGTCCAGTTCCATCCGGTAATGGGCAGCGGCGCGAGCCCGGACGGCGGGCTCAAGGGCGAACGCCTCGACCAGATCGCGCTGCGGGTCTACGGCGACGCCGGGCTCTGGACGGTGCTCGCCGCTTTCAACGGCCTCGACGACCCGTTCCACCTGCCGCCGGGCCTGGTGCTGCGCATCCCGTCGCGCGCGGTGCTGGAGGGGCTGGGATGAGCCAGGTCACCGCCCTGCCGCGCGTGCTCGTCGAGGTCGATGGCGTGCCCCTGCTGGCCGAGGACGCCTCGACGCTGGCCTCGGTGCGGGTGCGGCAGGGCCTCTCCATGCCGGCGCTCTGCGAGCTGGCGTTCGTCGCGCCGCGGGGTCCGCTCGCCGCCGCGGCCGGGGCGGCGGCCGGAGCGCGGCTGCGGGTGGCCGTGCCGGGGCGCCCCGAAGCCCTCTTCCTCGGCGAGGTGACGGCGGTCGAGCACGCCTACGGCCCGGCCGGGCAGCGCGAGGTACGGATGCGCGGCTACGACCGGCTGCACCGCCTGCGCCAGCGCCAGCCGGTGCGCACCCATGTCGAGGTGACGGCTCTCGACCTGGCGCGGGAGCTGACGGCTGACCTCGGCGTCGAGGTGGAGGCCGCCTCCCCGGGCCCGCTCTGGACCCGGCTTTACCAGCACCGGCAGTCGGACCTCGAGCTGTTGCGCGACGTGTGCGAGCGATACGGCCTCTTCTTCACCCTGCGCGGTGACACCCTGCACCTGCTGACCCTGGAGGGAAGCGGCGAGACCCTGCCCCTGGAGCTCGGGCGCTCTCTGCTCGAGGCCCGCGTCGAGTCCAACGCCGATCCGGTGTGCCGCACGGTCCAGGTCGACGGCTGGGACCCGTTGCGCGTCGAGCCGCGCCAGGGGAGCGCGGGCAGCCCGCGCTCCGGCCGCCGGGTCACGGCCAGCGTGGACCCCGGGCAGGTCGGGGGGACCGGCGAGCGGACCCTGTCCGGCGAGAGCGCGGCGAGCGACCGCCAGGCCGAAGCCCTGGCCCAGGCGGAGCTCGACCGCCGGGTGGCGCGGGAGGTCATCTTCTGGGGCGTGGCCGACGGGGACCCGCGGCTGCGTCCGGGGACGAGCGTCGAGGTGGAGGGGGTGGCGCGCCCGCTCTCCGGCCGCTATGTGGTGACCGCCGCGACGCACACCATCGACACCGCTTCGGGCTTCCTCTCCGAGGTCTCCACCGCGCCGCCCGAGCCCCGGGAGCGCGCGCGCGGCTCGGTGGCGGCCCTCGGGATGATCACCCGGGTGGACGACCCTGAGAAGCTGGGGCGCGTGCGTGCCACGCTGCCGGCCTACGGCGACCTGGAGACCGACTGGATGGGCGTGCTCTCGCCCGGAGCCGGGGCCGGCAAGGGGTTCATCTCCCTGCCGGACACCGGCGACCGGGTGCTGGTGCTCTTCGCCCGCGAGGACCCGGGCCAGGGCGTGGTCCTCGGCGGCCTCTACGGGGTCGGCGGGCCGCCCGACGCCGGGGTGGAAGAGGGCGCCGTGCGGCGCTATACGCTGCTCACTCCGGGGGGCCAGCGCATGAGGTTCGACGACCACAGCCGGACGATCCGGCTGGAGGACGGCGGCGGCAGCTTCCTCGAGATGTCGCCGGAGCTCGTCCGGCTGAGCTCGGCGGTGGACCTGGAGATCGAGGCCCCGGGGCGCCGGGTGGTGATCCGGAGCGACAAGATCGACTTCGAGAGGAGATGAATGCTGCTGCTGACGGAAGACGCGCTGCTGGTCTGTAAGCACGAGCTGGGCAAGGTCGCGATCGTGCCCACCCAGGAGCTGGTTACGGTCGAGAGCCGCCGCGTGCTGGTGGAGCCGAACCCCGAGAGCCGGCCGATCGCCGGCTGCCCGAACATCGGCGCCACGATCAAGCCCTGCCTCCAGACGCTCAGAGTGCGGACCGGCTACTCGGAATGGATCCGGATCGAGGGCAAGCCTGTCTGCCTCGACACGGTCGTCGGCTTCACCGACGGCACTCCGCCCGGCCTCGTGGAGTACAAGGTGAATTTCACCGGCCAGGAATTCGTGGAGGAGGCGCCGTGAGCGCCCGCTACCGCGCCTGGCGGTTCCTGCATCCGGACCTGGACATCCCCGAAGGCGTGGCCGGCCTGCGCCTCGCCCCCACCGGGCGCATCGACATGGTCGAGGAGGACGCCTCGGTACGGCAGGCGATCCTGCTGCTGCTCTCGACCGTGCCCGGCGAGCGGGTGATGCGTCCCGCCTATGGCTGCGCGCTCGAACGCCTGGTCTTCTCGCCGAACGACGGCACCACCGCCGGCCTTGCCATCCACTACGTGCGGCAGGCGCTCGACCGCTGGGAGCCGCGGATCGACCTCCTGCGGCTCGACGCCGAGCGCAACGAGGCCGATCCCACCCGGCTCGACCTGATCCTGGAGTACCGGGTGCGCGCCACGCAGCGCGAAGGCCGGGTGGCCGTCCCCGTCCGGCTCGCGGGGGAGGCCCGCTGATGCCGCTCATCCCGCCGAACCTGGACGACCGGAGCTTCGACGACCTCGTGGCCGAGGCGAAGCGCATCATCGCGAGCACTTGCCCGGAGTGGACGGACCTCTCGGAAGGCGACCCCGGAATGGTGCTGGTCGAGCTGTTCGCCCACCTGACCGAGGTCATGCTCTACCGGCTGAACCGGCTGCCGGAGAAGGCCTACGTCGAGTTCCTGCGCCTGATCGGCGTGCGCCTCCAGCCGCCGGCGGCGGCCGGCGTGACGCTGCGTTTCAGCGTCGCCCGCGACGCCGAGCGGCGCATCGAGATCCACCGCGGCACCCGGGTGGCGGTGAGCCGCGCCGGCGGCGGGGCCGAAGCCGCCGTCTTCGCCACCGACCAGCCGGCGGCGATCGAGAAGGGGCAGCGAGAGGTGGACGTGCCGGCGCACCATGCCGAGCTGGTGGAAGGCGAACCGGCAGGCACGGGCACCGGGCTGCCGGGCCAGTGGGTGACGGCGCGCCGGCCGCCGTTGATCGCCGCGACCGGCGATCCTCTGGACCTCGCGGTGGGGATCGAGGCCGCGCCGGGCGAGCTCGACGAGCGGGTGCCGGCCGTGCAGCACGAGGGCAAGGCCTACCGTATCTGGCGCGAGGTGGACAGCTTCGCCGAAGTCGGGCCGGACCGGTTCGTCTACGTCGTCGACCGGGCGAGCGGCACGATCACCTTCGCTCCGGCCATGCGCCAGCTCGGCAAAGAAGGCCTGGAAGAGGCTCCCCGGTCGTTGGGCGAAGCGCCTGCCGCCGGCCGGGAGATCCGCCTCTGGTACCGCCGCGGCGGCGGGCCCGAGGGGAACGTGGCCGCCGGCCTCCTCGCCACCCTCAAGGACCCGATCCCCGGCCTGCAGGTGACCAATCCGGAGGCGGCCACGGGAGGGCGCGCCGCCGAGACCCTGGAGAACGCCCTGGTGCGCGGCCCCCAGGAGCTGCACTCCCTGCGGCGGGCGGTGACGGCCCGCGACTTCGAGCTGCTGGCCCTGCGCATCTCCGGCGCCGTGGCGCGCACCCGGGCCTTCACCCTGGCGAGCCTCTGGGTGCATGCCACGCCGGGCACCGTCGAGGTGCTGCTCGTCCCCGACCTGCCGGAGGGGGAGCGTCCGGGAGGACAGGTGACGGCCGCGGCCCTCAACGCCCGCGAAACCGAGGACGCCCGCGCCCAGATCCAGGGCGAGCTCGACCTCCGTCGCCCGCTGGGCACCGCCTGCCGGGTGAGCTGGACGAACTACAAGGCCGTCCGCGTCAAGGCGCGGGTGGTGGCCCACCGCGAGGAAGACCTGGCCGCCCTCGAAGCGCGGGTGCGTGAGCGGCTCTACCGGACGATCAGCCCGCTGCCGAGCGGGCCGGAGGCCGGGGCCGGGCGCGGGCTCGGCCGGCCAGTCGCCACCTCGGGATGGCGCTTCGGCCAGGCCCTGCGCGCCTCGCACGTCTACGACGTCGTCCTCGCCGAGCCGGGCGTGAGCTATGTCGACCAGGTGCGGCTGGTGGTCGACGAAGTGCCGGAAGCCGCGGTGGCGGCGATCACGGCCGACGCCTCCCAGCCGAAGACCTGGTACGCCGGCTCGGGCGCGGTCCTCTTCCGCTCGGTCAACGACGGCGAGGGCTGGGAGGCGTCGGCGCACTTCCCCGGCGAGGAGGTCGAACGGATCGCCTCGCACCCGGAGCGGCCGGGTCTGGTCGCGGTCGCCTCCCGGCAGGGGGACGGCTCGACCCTCCGCGTCACCGAGGACTGCGGCGAGAGCTGGCGGAGCGTGGCGCAGACCGCTTTCCACGTGGCCGACCTCGCCTGGGTCCTGCGCCAGGGTGTCCCCGTCCTGCTGATGGCCTCGGACGTCGGCCTCTACGAGCTGGCTCTGCTGCCCGCGGCCACGCCGGTGCAGGTGCTGGTGGACCCCGCCGATTCCGATCTCGGCTTCTACGCCGTGGCGTCCTCCACCAGCGTGCGGGGCGAGACCAGCGTGGCGATCGCGGCACAGGCCACGGGCGGCGTCTTCCTGTCGAGCCAGGGGGCCGCGCCCGGCAGCTTCCGCCGCATCAAGGGACTGGAGGGAGAGGACGTGCGGGTGCTCGAGGTCCAGGAGCAGGGAGTGCGCTCGTTCCTCTGGGCCGGCGTGGCCGTGGGCAGCCCGAGCGAGACCGGCAAGGGCACCTTCCGCTGGGAGCTGCGGGGAACCGCGGACGCTCCCGAAGGCTGGCGGCCGTTCGGCAAGGGCTGGAAGGGAGGAACCTGCTGGGGGCTGGCATTCCTGGGTTCTCAGGTCTTCGCCGCCTCCCATCAGGCCGGTGTCCTCCGGCTCGACCCCGCGGCCACGGATCCCGCCTGGCAGGCGCCCGAGATCGGCTGCGGCCTGCCCTTGCGCGACGCCGGCCGCCTGCAGCCGGTTCGCGCCGTGGCCGCCGCTCCCGAAGGCGGGCTGCTGATGACGGGAGGACCGGTGGGCGTCTGCCTGAGCCGCGAGGGTGGAGCTCACTACGAGAGCGCCTCCAGCCGTGAGCTGACGGAGAAGGTGACCTTGCCGGAGACCTGGCTGTTCTGCTCCGGCGAGCACGAGATCGTAGTGGTGAGCGAAGATGAAGCGGCGAGAGATTGAGGACCTGATCCCCTGGGTGCTCCGGCGCACCCTCCAGACGGGCTCGCCGCTCGCGGCCCTGCTGGCGGCGATGGAGGGGCTGCACGAGCCCTCCGAACGGGTTTTGGAGCGGCTCGACGTGGCCCTCGATCCCCGCCGCGCCGGCGACGCCTTCGTCCCCTACCTGGCGCGGTGGGTGGACTTGGAGCGCCTGCTTGAGGATGAGACCGGCCGGGTCGAGCAGGTGGCGGGCCGGCCGCCGCTCGCGACCGGGCTCGGGTACTTGCGCGAGCTGGTGGCCGCCGCCGCCCATCTCTCGCAGTGGCGGGGCACCGCCCGCGGGCTTCTCCTCTTCCTCGAGACCGCCACCGGCGCCAAGGGCTTCGAGCTGGACGAGCAGGTTCCCGGTCCGGACGGCCGCGTGCGGCCGTTCCATCTGTGTGTCCGCGTGCCGGAGAGCGCCGCCCGCTATCGCTCGCTGATCGAGCGCATCGTTCAGATGGAGAAACCGGCCTACGTCACGTACGAATTGGAGCTCCCAAGGACAGTGCCAAGGTAACGTTCGCCCATGGAGCGGAGCCTGTTATAGAGGAGGAACCTTGCCAAATCCATTCAGCATCACCGCCGCGTCTGACTCGATTCGCCTTGACGCGCAGGGGCGCGGGTCGACCACCTTCACGGTTTCCAACCGCAGTGGCCAAGCTCGGCGGGGGAGGGCGCGGCTGGTGCCCTCCGACGCCGGACAGGCCTCCTGGCTGAGCGTCGACGGAGAGGCGGAGCGCAGCTTCTCGCCGGACGGCACGCAGCAGTACACGGTTCGCGTCGCCCCGCCTCCCGGGGCTCCGGTGGGCCGGTACACGTTCGGCCTGGACGTGATCTCGGTCGAGAACCCCGACGAAGAGTGGAGCCAGGGCCCGAAGGTGGCTTTCGAGGTCGCGGCCTCGCAGCCGGCGAAGAAGCCGTTCCCCTGGTGGATCGTGGCGGTCGTGATCGCGGTGCTCCTGGTGGCGGCTGTGATCGGCTGGCTTCTCTCGCGCGGGTCAAAGCCCGCTGAGCCCACGCCCGCTGACACCAAGGCGGGTGGTGTTCTGGACCGCTGCCGGAAGGGTGCGGACTGCGGGACGAACCTCACCTGCACCGCGGCGGCCACGGGCGGCGAGGGGATCTGCGTCGGCCGGGTGGGCTTCAGCCCCTGCGAGTCCGACCGCGCCTGTGCGGACGGACTGCACTGCCACGATGGTTCGTGCCGGGGGCCGCTCGGGTTCAAGCCCTGCTCCGGTGACGCTCAGTGCGGACCCGGGCTGGCGTGCCTGCGCAACGCCTGTCTCGGCACCGCGGGGTTCAAAGGCTGCGGCACCGATACCGACTGCGGAAGCGGCTTGGCCTGCCAGTCCGGTGTCTGCCTCGGCCGGCTGCGCTTCGCGCCCTGCAAGCAGGGCGAATGTGGGGTGGGGCTGTCCTGCGTCGCCGGGCAGTGCCTCGGAGCGCCCGGCTTCCACGGTTGCGCCGCCGTCGCCGACTGCCAGGCCGGTCTGGAATGTATTGGCGGCGCCTGTCTCGGACCCTTCCGTTACAAGACCTGCAGCGCGAGCACAGACTGCGCGCCCGGGCTCGCCTGTGGCAACGGGAGCTGTCTGCGCCCGCCCGGGGTCCCCTGTGCGAACGCCGCCGACTGCTCGACCGGTCGCTGTGTGATGAGGATGAGACGAGTCGAGCTTCCTATGCCCTTCGGCCATAATGCCCATCAAGATATCCCTGAAGGGCTTTTCTGCCAGTAACCACCTCCGTGGAGGGAGCCATGCCCAATCCATTCAGCATCACCGCCGCGTCTGACTCGATCCGCCTTGATGCTCAGGGGCGGGGGGCGACCACCTTCACGGTTTCCAACCGCAGTGGCCAAGCTCGGCGGGGGAGGGCGCGGCTGGCGCCCTCCGACGCCGGACAGGCCTCGTGGCTGAGCGTCGACGGAGAGGCGGAGCGCAGCTTCTCGCCGGACGGCACGCAGCAGTACACGGTTCGCGTCGCCCCGCCTCCCGGGGCTCCGGTGGGCCGGTACACGTTTGGTCTGGACGTGGTCTCCGTCGAGAACCCCGACGAGGAGTGGAGCCAGGGCCCGAAGGTGGCCTTCGAGGTCGCGGCCTCGCAGCCGGCGAAGAAGCCTTTCCCCTGGTGGATCGTGGTGGCGGCCGGCGCGGTTCTCCTGGTGGGAGGACTGATCGCTTGGCTGATGTCGCGGGGAGACGGTAAGCCGGCCAGACAATGCTATGTCGCCAACGTCAAGATCGGCGCCGCTGCTTTTCCTCATCGCGCCTGCTTTACCTACAATGGTCGACCAGGCTGTCAGGTCGAATATCGATATCTGGTAGATATGACCCAGCCGCCCTACGACATGACGGTTCAGGAATGCACGCGGCACCAGGCGAAATTCAGAGGGAGTCACACGGATGGCTATTGGTTCGATATGCAGGTGGATTTTGACGCGCTCACGGGTTCATTTCACGACAGGGCGAACCAGCAGGGAACGTTCACGCTGTCTCCCGCTCCCGAGTGAGAGAAGCCTGGCTGTCGAGGAGCGGATCGACGAGCTCAAACCGCACTCTCGGAGTCCGAACAGGCCATGAAGATCTTCATCGTTCTCCTCGCACTGCTCCTGGTGCTCTTCGCGGTCGGGATCGGCCTCGGCGCTCGCGACGACAGCGGGCGCCGGGCCGATCCGGCGGACTTCGGCTGGCTCGACTCCCTCACCCGGCCCTTCCGAGCCAAAGTCGAGACCGGGGCTCTTCAAAGCTCCTGCCTCTTCGACCGTTCGGCGGCGCTCGGTCCGGCGAAGCCCTGCGAGATCGCGGTCGCACCGGCGACAAAGGAGGTGAGGACGCTGGCGCTCTCTCTCGAGCAAGGGCAAGAAGTGGCGATCGATTTCCAGCCGGTCAGCGGATCGCTGCCCGTGCACGCGAAGCTGCGCCCCGGCCGAGAGGTGAAGCTGTCGGTTCCGAAGGGCGGAGGCGCGCTCACCCTCGCCTCCTGCGTGGGCTCCTCCCAGGGCTGCCGGGTGCGGCTGGAGTGAGCCTTACGACTGCGAGCGGCGCAGGCGCAGCACCTTGACGATCGACACCAGCGAGAAGATCAGCATGAGCAGGGCCCAGATCAGGGCCAGCACGTCCACCACCAGCGCGGCGAGCGCGTCCGTAATGCTCACCAGGAAACCGGGCACCAGCCCGTGCAGGAAGCTGATCACCACGTTGGCCAGCAGCGAGGTGAGGACCAGGACGATGATCCGCTTGATCTGGAGGAAGCGTTGGTGCGCCAGCACCAGGCAGACCGCGAAGCCGAGCTTGAGGAGCATCAGCAGGCTCAGGGTGACGCTCGCGCCGGCGCGGTCGAAGAAGCCGTAGATCGCCAGGTAGGCCAGGGTGCCGAAGGGCGCTGCCAGGAACAGCGAGACCATGATCATCAGCCGGACGAAGGCGGCGAGCAGCATGAGCAAGCCGCCTGTCAGCACCAGGAAAGAGGCGATCAGGGTGAGCAGGCCCTGGAGACGGCCGTGGAGGCGCTCGGGGAGGAGAATGCCAAGCCCCATCAGGCCGACGGTGAAGAGCACCAGACCGTCGAGCAGCGCCATGTAGCGGATCGCCAGCCCGGGCGGTGCCTCGTTGTCCTGGCGCAGCCGCAGGATCTCGGCCTGGGAGATGGCTTCGTCCTCCGACACGCCCGCCTGCTGGTTGAGATTCGTAAGGCTGGCGGCGGCTGGAGGCCGGGGCTTGAGCAGAAATCCGGCACCGAGCTCCGCCAGGACGGCCAGAGCCATCAGGATGATCGCCAGGATCAGGAACGGCTTGCGGAGGCTGTCCAGCATGCGCGGTCGGCTGTGATTATTTTGGATGTAAGTGCTTGATTTTAAAGTGGTGCGGCTGGGAGGACTCGAACCCCCGACCAAGAGTTTAGGAAACTCCTGCTCTTTCCACCTGAGCTACAGCCGCAGGACGGGGGGATTATACCCTGCCCCTCGTAAGTAGCGCCAACAAGCCTGGGAACACATTGCGCGGCTCGGATGCCGGGCGTGTGGGTGGGCTTCGCGGGCACCGCCCCGCCACGGGACCCGGATATCGGCGCCCTCCACCATCCACGGAGACCTCGGACGTCGCGAGCGGCCAACCGCGCGAAGTACCGCGGTCATCTCTATCCGCACTGCAAGAGGTGCTCTAGCAAGCAGGGCGGGGTCCTGGCGGCCAAGAAAGCGAGCGGATCATGAACTGTCCGACACGAACGCTTTGTCGGCTGACACACTCCAAAGTCTGTCCATATATAAGGATTTCGCGCCCCTTGCCGCCGGCTGCGATGCTGGAAGGCTGGCACGCATCTAGCTATGGGAGAGCCGCAGAAACCTGGTCCCAAAGTCCTCCCCCGAGACGGCGGGACTCAAAACAAAAACGGGGATTTTTATGAGGAGGTGTTTCTATGGTTAGCACCAAACAGTTCACGATTTTCTTTCTGTTGGTCGTCGTCTTTCTCGTCGCCATCATGATCGTGACGTCGTTGGCCTGGCGCGAGGCGGGCAAGACGTACGACACCACCAGTATCAAAACGAGCCTGCTGAGCATCGTCGATTTCTCCGCGTACAAGATCTCTGAGCAGGAATCCGCCATGCAGGCCTGGGTCGACGAGGTGGACCTCGAGCTGCATCAGACCCAGACTCAGATCAGTTTCCTCCAGGATCACGTCGACACGACGATTCAGGGCCTGGGGCCCATTCCCCGTCCCGATTTCTGGGAACACTAAGCAGGAACGGCGCCTGGAGGCTCACCGCCTCCAGGCGCCGTTCTTTGATACGAAGTAAAACCGTTACCAATGGATGATATCGAACCCATGAAATCCCGCGGCCTGGCAAAGAAAATGGTTGCAATCGCGCTTCTCGTCCTGGCGGCGGCCGGCGCCCAGGGAGAGGTCAAACCAGAGGTCAAGGCGGTCGCGCGCACCGTTGCCGGGCCGGTGCTCGCCGACGTCGACCTCGACGAGGTGCCGGTCGGCCGTGCCTTGCGTCTCCTCGCCGAGACCTACGACGTCTCGATCGCGACCGGTGCGCTGCCCGACACCCGGGTCACGGTCCGCCTGCGCGGCATCGGCGCTCAGGAGGCCTTCGCGGCCGTCGCCTCCGCCGCCGGGCTCGAAGTGGTTCACGATGAGGGCTCCGTGGTGCGGCTCGCGCCGAAGAGCACGGATGCCGCGGCGGCGCTGGCCCTCCGCAACTCCCGCCAGCATCAGGTCGCCGACCGGGTGTATCCCCTGGGCGTCGCGCCGGGGGAGGAGACGCTCAAGGCGGTCCTGCCTCTGCTCGAGCCGCATCTGGAGGTCGCTACCTACAGCGCCGTCGAGAACCACCTCACGGTTTCGGCGCTTCCCGCGACGCTCGAACGAGTGGATGCCCTCCTCGGCGAGCTGACGCGGACGCCGAAGCAGTACGAGATCGAGGTGCAGGTGGTCGAGGTGTCGAGGAACGCGCTGCGCCAGATGGGCTCCCAGGGCACCTTCGGGCTCGACGTCCGCGGCGGCGTCCTCGCCAGCACGTTTCCCATGCTCGGCCTGGGCGACTCCAAGCGGTATCTTCCATCGGCGAACGATCTCGCGGCGCTCAGCCGGTTCGGCGCCGGGGGCGGCGCCACCTCGGGGAGCACCGGTTCCGGCAGCCTCGGCGATCCAGGGTTCCGCTTCGGGCACATCGACGCGCGGGGCATCGGCCTGCTGATCCAGGCGCTGGAGCAGTCCGGCGAGGCGCGCGTGATGGCGACTCCCAAGGTCACGGCGCTCGACAACCGGAAGGCGCGGATCAGCATGGTCACCACCCTGCGCATTCCGACCTTCACTCAGAACCAGTCCTTCGGCACCACCACCGTCTCCGGCATCGAACAGGTGGACGTGGGGACGACGCTGGAGGTACGCCCGCGCCACGGCGCCGGCCGGCAGATCCTGTTGACGGTTTCGCCCGAGGTGAGCGAGTTGCAGCCGGGGAGCTCGGCCGTCACGCAGAACGGGCTCACCCAGGGGCTGCCCGTCGTCACGCGGCGCCGCACGGAGACGGAGGTGGTGCTCGAATCCGGGGAGACGCTCATCATCGGCGGGCTCGTCACCGAGCACAAGACCGAAACCCACGGCAAGACGCCCGGCCTCGCGAACCTGCCGCTGATCGGCCGCGCTTTTCGCCTCGAAGGCAAGCAGACCGAGAACACGGAGCTCTTGGTCTTCGTGACGCCCCGCGAGCTGCCCTCGCCGGAGGCGAGACGGTCGACGGTGCGGGTCGGCGAGACGTGGCTTCCCTTCCGCCTCGCGGCGCAGCTCGAGGGCGCCCGCACCCGGTTAGGCGGCCAAGCCGTGGCGGACCGCGTGGCCAGCGTCCGCGCTCTCGAATCGATCGACGCCGACCTCCTCGAAGCGGGCGTCGACACCGGCCGTGAGATCGCGGCCCTGGGTGGCGACGCGAGCCTCGACGTCAGAACGGCGGCGATGCTCTTCCTGCTGCGCCGGCGGCCGGCGGAGGCCCTGGGTGAGCTGGCGCGCTTCAAGGACAGCCGGGCGGTGGCGCTCGCGGTTCTGGGCACGCCGATCGCGCCCCATCTCCATGCCGCATTGGCCGAGCTCGTGCGGCCGGAAGGCGGAACGGCCGGCACCGAGCCGGCCCTGGCCTGGGGCGGAACGCCGGACGAGATCGCTCTCTCGGGCGACGAGGCCGGCACCGGGCTGGTCCGGGCGGCGCTCGATCTTCTGGGCCGCCGGGCGCCCGACCTGCGCCATTTCGTGGGGTTCGGCCTGGCCACGGTCGAGACCGGAGCAGTCCGGCCCGCCGTCGATCCGGCGGTGCGCGGCGCCCGGGTCGTCACCGCCGGTATGACGCCCGAGCACGTGGCGCTCCAGATGGTCCGCCTCGCGACGCTGGCGTTTGAGACGCGGGTGGCCGGCCTTCCGGCCGCGGACGGCCGCAACCTCGCCCTGGCGGTGCGGGAGGAGACCCGCGCGCTGGAGCGGATGACTGGAGCGTCCGGCGCGCCGGCCTCCGCCACGGCCTCGCCGGCCGTCCGCGACGCGCTGGCGGCGGGCCTGCGGTGGATCGCCGCGAACGCTCCCGAAACCACGGCTGGACCGTTGTTTACGGCCTCTTCGTTGCCGGGAGGCCAGCCATGAAGCTGCTCACCGTACCCATGCTGATTGTCTCCCTCACCGCCGCCGCCGTCGGAGGCCTGGGCACGCTGGCGGTGCGGGCGAGCGCGGTTTCGACCCAGACCAGCATCGAATTGCTGCGCATGAATCTGCGGGTCGCGCAGCTCCACGAGCAGCTCCTCCAGCATTCGAGAGACGCCCTTGCCGCCCAGGTGCAGGAGAGCCTGCCTCGCGGCTCGGTACCTGCCGCCAACGCCGCCGCCGCTCCTGTCGCCGTTGAAGAAAGCCTGAAAGAAAAGGTTTCCACAGTTTCCACGTTGCCCGAGGCGAGCCCGGTGCAGCCCTGGCCTGAAGAGGTGATGCCATGATCCAGTCCATTCCCAGCGGTCGCGCGGCCCTGGGCACCACTGCCATGCCCCCCCTGCGGGAGCTTTCGCTCCTCGAAGGTCTGCGCGCGGTGCCGCCTCGGGTCGCCCGCAACCACCAGATCATCCCCCTGCGCTATGAGGGCGAGCGGCTGATCGTCGGCGCGGTCAGCGCGGTCGATTCGCGGCGCCAGCGTACCCGGGACACCTTGCGCCGTCTGGGCAATGCCCACGTCGAGCTGGAGCCCGTGCTGGAGGAGCGCTACCAGGAAGTCCTCAAGAAATGGTACGGCCCCACTGGCGACGTGGCCGAGCTCGTCGCCGGGCTGCTGCAATCGACAGTGGAGGCCTCCTTCGGGCTCGGAGAGGCGATGGAGGGGACGCCGGCGCCGCGCTTCCTAGAGCTGACGCTCAAGGCGGCGATCGCCGAAGGCGCCAGCGACGTGCACATCGAGCCCGACCCGCGCTCGCCCCGGGTGCGCTTCCGGGTCGACGGCATCCTCGCCGAGCGGATCGCTCCACCCCCGTGGCTGGTGGGGCGGGTGATCGGCCGGGTCAAGGCTCTGGCGGGCCTCGCCCTCGGCGAGTGCCTCTTCCCTCAGGATGGTGTATTCGACTTCCCGACCGCAGCCGGGCCGGTGGCGATCCGCGTCTCGATCCTGCCCACGGCGCGGGGCGAGTGCGCCGTCCTGCGCCTGTTGACGGTCGAGGACGACATCCCCTCTCTTCACGACCTGGGTCTGCCGGAGGAGATGGCGAAGAGGCTCGTCTCGGCGGCCTCGGCGCCCGAGGGGCTCATCATCTTCGCCGGGCCGACGGGGAGCGGCAAGACGACCACTCTCCATGCCCTCCTCCAGACGGTCGACGCCGACCGGCGCAACGTCGTCTCGATCGAGGACCCGGTCGAGATTCGCTCGCGGCGGCTGCGCCAGGTGACGGTGCGCCGCGATCTCGGGCTCGACTTCGCCGGCGCTCTGCGCTACGTCCTGCGCCAGGATCCGGACGTCCTGCTGGTGGGGGAGACGCGCGACACCGAGACGGCCCAACTGGTCGTGCAGGCGGCGCTCGCCGGGCATCTGGTGCTGACGACGGTCCATGCCGCGAGCGCCCTGGAGGCCTTCGACCGCTTCGCCCAACTGGGCGCCGAC
>Ga0134125_10001753_pt1 | contig 26370 bp, 22 predicted proteins | sample KB31751_FD_96464 | JGI IMG/M metagenome (GOLD analysis project Ga0134125, IMG submission 96464) | Terrestrial soil microbial communities with excess Nitrogen fertilizer from Kellogg Biological Station, Michigan, USA - KB3-175-1 | ecosystem: Environmental > Terrestrial > Soil > Unclassified ...
GCATCGAGCTCTATAAATCGTCGGACGATTTGCGGCGGGTGGCGGGTATTTGGGCAAGCTCTATCGTGGCCGGTCGAGAGGCGGCGAGCACGACGATCAGATTTGCCGGATTGTGACGCGGTCCACCTTGTAAAAAGCTTGATAGAGCGAAATCGTGCGCCGTCGCGGCGTCTCAACCATGGACCATTCCGACCACGGTCCCGCGATCCATTGATTGATTTGCTCGGCCAATTCCGGTCGATCTTCCAGTCGCAATCGCAGATCATATTGTGGGGGCGTGGACTCGGCCTCGCCATCCTTGCGCGGAGCTTCAAGGATATCATCCGCGCGCACATCGCCCGCAGCGAGCGCCGCGTCTTTCTCCGCCGCGGAGACCGTGACGAGCCGCTCAGGGCGAACCTCGGGCGCTTTTGCGGGATCGCCGGACACGACGATCCAATCCGCGATGACGTCAGGCCGAGCCGGCGGCTCCTTCCTGGTAAGCCGCTCTACTTCAAGCCAAATGGGCCCGTCATCGTCACTATGGTCGTGGCGAATGCCCGGCAGATTTCGGGTGTCGGTTTGGCGTATCGTGAAGCTGGTCCCGTCGGGTAAATGATATTCAGAAAGCCGAAACGATACGCGCTCATCGAGTCGTACAACCTGCTCCACATAGTCCAACAGACCAATGAGCCTCTGACGAACGTCGGCCAAAGCAAATCCCCCGGAACGCCGCTCGAACATCATCACAGCGCGCAACGCGACGCAATGCAACCAAAACCGATAATGGACCATCCTTTAGGGTAACAACCATCTGATCGACAATGAAAATTGGCTCGCGCGGGATTTCTGCCGGCGAACTCGAATGAGCGCTGCCCGCCATAGCTGGCGCCATGTTCAACTCAAACCGATCGGTCACATTCGCAAAATGACGGCATCGATCTACGCCGATTCTATCGAGTTACTGTGGTCGTCGATGTTCAAGTTCTGTGGCGAGGAGGGGCTCGAAAATCGCTTCCTTTTTGGATCCCCGGCGGCGCAAGGTTGGGAGCGCTGTTTCAGCACCTTTGCTTCTTCCGACGCCGGCTGCCCGTGCGCGCTGCGTTCGTCGCGATGGGCCAGATGCGAACATCTACGAGATCACCGATAAGATGATCTGATGACTGCTAACGGTCGCAACACCCTTGACGCAGGGTGGAACCAGTCCCTCCCATCAAGCGCGGAAGGACTTGAGGATGAAGTGTCAACACGATCCGACAGAAGGTGGGCTAATGGGAGCACTGGCCGACGCCAATAGTTTGATCAATTCGGCTTGTCGTGTCGTGTCCGTCTTTTCGAACACGCGGTGAAGATGAGTCCGAACGGTGCCTTCGCTCAGCCCGAGGAGGTCAGCAGCCTCGCTTACTCCCAGTCCGGGCGCAATTGCGAGGACGGTGCGAAGTTCACCGCCCGTGAGGCCGTAAAGCTTTGCAAATGCCTCTCCAGGTATTTGAGGTGTGATCCCGGGCTCCTGGATGAACACTGCCCATCGCGGGGACCATGAGGATAGTAGCTTGGATCGCTGACCGTCCCCAACGGGCAAGACAGTGGCGATCAAACCGCCGCCTCTACCGGACGGCATTGCGATCGAATGCACGTTTGAAATTTCTGTGGTCTCGTCGTGGATGTCATCCGAGAGGACACGAGCAAAGGAAAGACCAGCACTTGCGTCTGTCGGCAGCAGACGATCGTTGATGACGCGGAGTGCACTACCTGCGCGCGCCTGGCTCTCCCCGAACCTGTTGGCATGTACGACCTTCTTGCTGCCATCGAGAAGGAATACACCCGTCGATAGCGCGTCGAGCGCGGCCTCAAGCGAATCAGATCTTAGCGTACGGAGGTCTAGCGCATGCGAAATCTTGATCGTCCTGCAGACATGAGGTGAAAACAATCGAAACGTCTCAGCCTCAGCATCGGAGAACGGGAATGCTCCACCTACCTTCGCGCCGGTGAACCACACCGCGCGCCCCCCGGAACGAAGTCCCATCAGGCCCATGAAATCAGTAATTCCACAACTCTGCATAAACTCGTTATAAAATCGGCTTTGAAACCACTCCTCATGAGTGAAAAGTTGTTTTGGTGTATACACTTCACCCAGCGGCCGAAGCCAGGATGCGGCGAACAGTGGGTTGACCTTGGAATATTTACCGCAGTATTGCATCAACCATTCGGGCCGACCTCCATGATGGAACACTCTGCCCGGTTGATTTCGCTCAACGTCATGAGCGAGAACAAATGCGAAGGGAAGCTCGCACAGCTCGCATACGCGTTTGAGCGCTTGAGTCCAGCGTTCTGGTTCTAGCGCGCAATCGTAAATAGCGCCGATCACCTCCGACAGTTGTTGAGGGTTCATGCACTAGCTCCGGCGGGTCCGCTCTCACTACGTGGACTTAGGTGTGGCTATGCAACTTTCTGCGAGCGCCATGCTTAACGAACACCGCGCTGTTCGAATCAATCCTAGATCACATAAAAATTGACCCAACAGCCTTCTCGGCTGATGCCAATCAGCCGGGCGCTTATCATTCGGTGGATGCACCGCTAAGCAAGCAGCGCAATGATCTTCCTTTCTGTAAACCGGAAAGGAGATAGCCACAATGCGCAACCATTCCCCTGCAGGCCCGTTCGCTAACCGGAATAGAACCGTCGAACGGCCTCCCTAGGTCTTTCCAGGTGCTCAGCGACGGGGCCTTCGTGAGTTTGTCAATCTTGGTAGGGCTGGGCGGCCATCCGAGGAGTTCCGGGTATTTGGATGTAGTGACAGCGCACCAAGCCCCCACTCGTCAACGGGCCGGATTCGCGTGCGCATCTCGGTCAGCGCAGGATCATCATGGCTGCCGCGATGACCGCAAAAGCTTGTCATCATTGCGACGTCGCGGCTTTAGGATCACTGGCGGCGGCAACTCGCCAGCCGTTCTCGGGGGATCGGATTATTCGCGGTCCGCGAAACGCTTGCGCTCAACCCCATTCTCCAAACCGAAGTGTCTCGCGCGGTAGCCACGTGCCCAAGGGTGCGATCGGAAAAGGACCCGCCAAAGCGCGGCGTCCTTGAGCGGTTGAGCGTCAAACCAAGCAAATTCAACAACTTCGGCGCAACAAGCCTGAGTTGCAGAGGCGCCCGAGGTGCGCGCCGGTGAGTTGTTGTCAGCGGAGCATAATTGAACGCCGATCGAACACGCCTGCAGCAAAAGCTAAAAATTGTTCCCGTGCAGAGTCATTCCGCCGGACTGATCAGTGCGCCAACCCACCACCAGAAACTTCGGGCGGCGGAGCGCCTGCGCCGCAGACTGAGCGGCGCTCTCCGATCGAAATATCGCGGTGAGCTTAAGCTCACATTGCGCGATGTCGGTGTCGATCCCGCCTCCAACGAAAAGCTCCATAGAGTCGTTGATTCCGAGGTTGTTGAGAAGCTGTTGCAGAGCATTGGCTGCAGATTGCAAGGCCTCACCGGGATCATCGAAGTGGGTTTGCATGCCGATGGCCACATCGACGAAGAGCAGCACAGCACTAAATATCGCTCCGCTGAACGCTTTGTGGATTACTTCACTGCCGAACTCGATCGCATCGAATCCCGTCGCTGCCAGTTCAACGTCTGCGGGGTGCTCGGCGTTCAAATCGACGCAAGCGTCAGAAATAATGTCCAGGCCGTTCTCTGTTGCCACTTGCCCGGCTGCGGCTCCCTGCTGAAAAGCGTCGCTATCCTCGACATCGACCGGCGTTGACACGTCGGCCGGCGGGTTTTGAAATCCAAAGACGAAGCCACGCCCCCAACTTCGCGATTGCGGGCCTTCCACTTGAGGCGGGGTTAGGAACGGATTCTCGAGCATGGTACGCCTCCAGCTAGGGCTGCCAATGGAGCTTTCTACCAATGAGGAAGCGTATCAAGGTCTTGGTCGTGCGGACCTGAGTTTGTTCGAATGGACTTCCTATTGTCGGGGCACATAACAACAGCTCAGCTCTCAACGGTGCAGTTCGTTCAACGGGTGCTTTTTCGAAAAGTCGGAGGGTGCTCCCGGAATGGCGACGGGCGCGACAGTGAACGGCTTCTTCTTGAAATTCAGTGGTGTGGGCGCGGGATTAGCGACGAACATCTGTGGCGGATCCATCTTTCCGGTCGACACCTTGATAGCGTGCGCCATCAATCCATTCAGTGCGGTTCGATACTCTCCTTGGAATTTCAACAGGTCTGCCTGTGGCGGCAGATTGTCGAAAAAAAGGCTCGCATTTTCGCTAAGCAGCAAATTGAGATCCGACAATGCTTTGAGAAAGCCCATCTTTTGATTGAAGCAGTCTTCCAACACTAGCTTGCGATCTTCCTGCTCTTCGGGCGGGGGTACCGGGAGCGGGATGGTGTCGTAAGTCGCGAGCTCCACTTCGAAGCCGACCGGGTGGTCGTGAACGGATCCTGGAAAATCGCTCAGCCGCTGGAGGATTTTGGTTGCGTCGGGTCCGGTGAACGAGGCCTGACCGCCTATACCGCCCGCCTGGCTCATGAACACCGTAACTTCGGTGCGGTTGTCAGTTTCCTTCATCGCCTGATTGAACGATGCCTCGAACGAGCCGCTGGCCACGAGTCCATTGTATTCGGCATGCAAGCTTGCGCTCAGGCCGCTCTGGTGTTCTTCGCTGACTGAGGTGATGCGCGCCACCACGTCGAATTCGCCGCCCGTCTTCAGTGAGCGGACGAACATGTCGCCGAACGCTGTCTTGAAATCCGCCATGCGCAGCGCAGTCACTAAAGCTGATGCGTCACTAGTTAGGGAGAAGCCGTGACCGTGTCGAACAGCATTCTGAACATTGCAGCGCCCCGCGATGAATGATGAAAATGAATTGACCGCGTGCTCCTGTGCGAAGTCAAACTTAGCCCCTCCCGAGAATAGGCCATAACGTACATCCGCCGACGCGGAAATTCCGAGCGATTCCATCAAGCCTTCCTGGGAGGTAACGCTTTCGAAAATTGTCGTGACTTGCTGGCCGCTCGCGGCGGGATCTTCGGCGATGTTCGCAACGATCAGCCCGGTGCCAAGGCTTTCACGGGTTTCGGTGTTGTATCCTTGGCCGATTTCTTGTCCGTCATAGGGAATCACGATCACTTGTGACATGGCGATGGCCTCACTACTTGTTGCTTAAGTCGATTCCGGAACTTCTCCCACTCGATGTCCCAGAACTCGGCTCCTATGACCCGGGTTTCCCATGACTGGCGTTTTCCGTCGTCCACCATTTGATGGATGCGACCTTCGGGAGCGAACAGTAGGCGTCTACAAATCGTCAGCGCAGAAGCGGCCTCGAAAAAGCGTCGCGGCGGACGACGTTTGAATGAACTCTTTGGCTCCAAAATGCGAAGAACTCAGAGCGAGCATAATGAGTCCGTTTTAGCCCCAAGAGCAGCGCAATTCGCGCCGCGCGTTGCCCTTCGAGTCGATACCGCCGGGTTATACTCTCTGGCGGTTGGTGCCCCGCGAGCGTAGGATGCGTCTCAGCCACCTTTGGAAGATAAAGGTGATTTGGCCGTTCGCGGAGGGGGAATGGAGCGTCGCCTGATAGCGGTAATCTGTGCCGACGTCGTCGGTTATTCCAAGATGATGGGAGCCGACGAAGCGGGCACACTGGCCAGCCTGAAGGCTCACAGAGCGGCATTGGATCCGGTCATCCTCAACCACGGTGGAAGGATCGTCAAAACGACCGGCGATGGTCTGCTGCTGGAATTTCCAAGCATTGTCACGGCAGTGGCCGCTGCGATCGAGGTGCAGACACTGATGGTGTCGCGCAATGCGCAATTGCCTGATGATAGACACATGCGATTTCGAATCGGTGCGCACATGGGAGATGTGATTGTCGATGAGAATGACCTTTTTGGTGACGGGGTCAACATCGCCGCGCGGATAGAGCCTCTGGCGCCACCGGGCGGGATTGCCATTTCGGAGAAGGCCTACGCTGAAGTTCGCCGACACATAAAATGCACCTTCGACGATACCGGCGCACATTCGGTCAAAAACCTCCAGGATCCGGTGAAAGTCTGGGTCTGGAGACCAGACGCCTCCGCAACGTCGGCTCCGGCGGGCGCGGCAGCCAAGACCAAGCCAAGCGGCGGATTGGCAGTGGTCGGCGTTCTGCCCTTTGAAAATCAAAGTGCCAACAAAGATGACGAATATTTTTCCGACGGAATCACGGAGGACCTCATTAACGCCCTCTCACGCCAGAGCATTTTCCGGGTTCTTGGTCGACATTCCACATTCTGTTTCAAGAGCAGAAATGACAATGTGCGTCTGATAGCCCGGGAGCTTGACGCGACCTACATCGTGAGAGGTTCGGTACGGCGCGCGGCAAGCAGGATCCGCGTGACCGCAGAGCTGCTGGCGCCGGAGGCCGGCGAGCAGCTCTGGTCCGAACGCTACGATCGGGACCTTGATGATATCTTCGCGATCCAAGACGAAATAACGGCCGGTCTGGCCGCCTGCATTACACCGGAGATCAACAGGGCCGAAACGCGATTTCGCGCTCGACTTACGGACGCGGAACTGTCGGCGTGGGATTGTTTCCTGAAAGGCCTCTGGCACTACTATGCGGCTTCCAATAACGACCTCCTGCAGGCGGCTGTCTGGTTTCGCCGGGCCAGCGAGCATGATCCAACATTGGCGACGTCGAAGGCCTGGCTCGCAATCGTCATGGTGCATGCGGTGCAGGTTGGAGCTATGCGCAGTACAAGGGAGCTGTGGTCTGAGGCGTTGCAATTGGCTCAGCAATCGGTGCGGCTTGACCCGCGGTCTCAGCCGGCGTTTGTTGCGTTCGCATTTGTGAACGCCTTCGCAGGCAATCATGACGCGGCAATTGAAGCTGGCGAGCACGCGATCGAGCTCAATTTGCATGAACCCGCGGCGCGGTTTGTGCTTGGGCAAAGCTATTTCACAGCTGGAGAGCACGCCCGCGCGCTTGAAATGTTTTCCGCGGCCATGCGCTTGAGTCCCAATCACCCCGACATGTATCACTGGGCGGCCATGAGCGCGTTCAGCCAGTTTCTACTCGGCAATTATGAAGCAGCGGTGTCCTGGGCTCGCAAAGCTCTTTATGGAAATGCCGGCCATTTGCAGGTCTTGGGAGTACGAGCCGCCGCGCTTGCCGAGCTTGGAAGAAGCGATGAGGCCGCGCAAGCCACGGCGGAATTCTTGGCCCATGCGCCGGGCCTAACCGTCGAACGCCACGCCAAGAATTTTCGCTGGAAGAATCCTGACGACATTGTTCGCTATCGAAACGGGCTCGCCCGCGCGGGCATTCCGATGGGGAGGCCCGGTTCGGATCAAAATGCGAAGAACTCAAAGTGAGCAGATCAAGCCGGCTAGACCCCAGCGAGCAGACTCTAGCCCTAGTCCAGTGAAACGTGCCGCCGTCTCAGTCTAGTGAGACGTGCCGCCACTTCGCCAAAGGGCCGACTGCCATCATGAAAGTGATCACTCGCGAAACCTCCTCGGTGCGTATTGTCTTTTGCGGCGCACTTGATTGAGAGTAGGGTAGGTGAACACGCAGCCGGTGGACTTGCCGTCGAAGTGAAGAGCGCGGCGGGTTTACGAGCCCGCATACCAATCGTAACCGCGCGCTCAGTCGTATTGACCACAGCTCAATCGTGTTTTTCCTCGGCATTTAATTTGCTGTTGCTACGTTGGAGCACTCCAATATCCTTGTTGATCTCGCAGATTGGCTCAGCCGAACTGTAGGTAGGCAAGACGTCATTGTAATCTTACTTGGTTTGCTCAGCGCCATCGTCGACAACGTCCCGCTGGTCGCCGCGTCAATGAGCATGTACAGCCTGTCCCAGTTTCCGACTGATAGCTTATTTGGGAATTTATTACCTATTGTGCCGGTACCGGTGGGTCGATTCTGATCATCGGTTCAGCGGCAGGCGGCCAAAAAGGACGGTCTTATCGTGACCGTCTAGCCAGAAAAACACAGGCCGTGGCTACAATCTTAGGCGAAGAATGCGCTGCCTTCATCGGTGAACGCAGATAACGTGTCGTTCTCATGCTCAGCGCTTCAGCAATGATGCCAAGATCGGACCCGCATCGGCATCTTCAACGCAAGGCGTCACGGTGAGTTCAAGCACGTCAGCCCACTCAACATACCATCGATAAACCGCTTTGATGTCGGTCGCCTCGGAAAGGGCAAAGCCGCGACCATCCATGCCGTGCCAGCGTCCGAGCATCTTGACGCCTTCCGGTGGGCTGCAGCCGGTCTCCAGGAATCTCTTACTCGCGGGGTTAAGCTGGCCGGGCGGGAACGTCCAAGACGAGATGAATTTCATCACTAACCTCATCCTTTTACTGGTGAAATAAAATAGTCCGCGCGGGCGCGCAGCTCATAGATATTTTGTTTTGAAATGACCCCCGTTTAGTTGCAGCTACTCGACAACATCCGCAACCGTCTGCGTGCCGACACAAATTAAGTCTGCACCGGCGCGAAAAGGTTCAACTCTTGACGACTGAGCTCAGCGCTCATTCCAGGTCGCAACGCGAAGTTATCGGGGCTTCCCGGCGAGCCTCGGGGCGCGTTCCTTGCGGCTCGACGTCCGGACTGGCCAAAGCGGCGTCGCGTGCGTGGCATGAAGCTGACCGATGATCCCGAGAAAGGCCAAAGCCGCCGCGTAATGAAGTGCCCATGCCGTCGTCCCTCAATCCAGATGTCGCCGATCTGGCACCCTCTGATCCAGGACCTCACGGCCTACGATAAAAACCATGTGATCACCTATGTCCGCATGCTCGATGCCGATACGGAAGATGCCGACTGGCGGAGTGTCGCCGATCGTGCTGCACATCGATCCTGATCGGGCGCGGCGGGCGTTCGACGTCACCTTGCGCGGACCAAATTGGGGGCATCGATTGGGTATCGGCAACTGCTTCGGCGAGGATCGCCTTGATCACGTTGGCCAGCGGCACGAGGAACGCGGATGCGTTTTTTGCCGTATAGAGCAAGCTCAGGTTCACTGTCGCGAATTTCGGCCCGAAGCTGTCGGTGCAAGACGATGGGAACAGGCTGTAAATCTCGCCCCACGTCAGAAAGATCAGCGCGGCAAAGATTACGAAGGCCCAGGGTGCCGTGCCGGCCGAGCCCAGCAGCCAATATGCAACTGCACCGAGGCCGAATGCGACCGCCATCGTGTTCTCGCGACCGATGTGATCGGACGAAGGCTCAGATATTCGAGCCCGCGATCAGTGTTCGCCCAATCCAGATTTAAGGCTGGCCAGGCACTCGCTGTTCTCTCCAGGGCAGGGGGAGAGTTTTCGGGATCTGCTTAAGCTTGAGCGGTCGCTCGCCGTCCAAGATGGCCGATGTTAGGTCTGGCGACAGAAACGCTAGTCGAAGTCCTTGGCGGATGATCTTCTCGTGAACGTTCGCGGCGCGGGCGAGATCCTCGATCGATGAGTAGCGTCCGGCGGCGAGGTCGGCCAACCAGCCATGGGCACGGACGACCGCCTGCAACAGCTTTTGACCTTGTTCTCGACTGGGAGCCGGAGGCACTTGAACATCATCTTTCTTGCTGAAGTCTTTCCCAATTTCGATCGTCGCTATCGAACTATGGGCGCCATCCTCTCCTGCCCAGTACCGAATGAGAACGCAGTCCGTCTTGAGAACAACGCTCTCGACGCGGTCGGCAAGGACATCTCTGGAAAGGTCGTCTTTGTTCTTTAATCGCTCTCTCATGGCGCTCTCGACGATGTCTTCGAGTTCTGGAGCGGAGATTCTGGAAACGGAGCCAGCCTTGTGCTTCCTGCCGCGCAGCGCAGTGCTGACATAGAAGCGGTAGCGGACGCCGTTCTTGCTCGAAAAACTCGGTCCCATGCGGTTGCCCCTGTCGTCGAACAACTTGCCCTGGAGAAACGCTCCGCTTTCTGAGTGCTTGACCCGACGTGTGACCCTGTTCGATTTGAGCAGATCCTGTGCGCGTTCGAAAGTTTCGTCATCGACGATCGCCTTGTGCTCACCCTTGAACCACCTGCCGCCGTGATGCATCTCGCCCAGATAGATGCGGTTCTTCAGGAAGTAGGCGAGGGGACCATAGGTGAAGGGAATGCCCCCCTGGTATTTTGCGAGTTTTGTGTTCCGGCGTTTGGTGACGATTTTACGGCGATCGAGCTCGGCCACGAGCTTGCCGAAGGATTTCAGTTCAAGATAGAGACGAAAGATCGTGCGGACGGTTTCGGCCTCAGCTTTGTTGACGACGAGCTTCTTGTCTTTCGCCTCGTAGCCAAGGGGGACGGTGCCTCCTGTCCACTTGCCCTTCTTTCTGGAGGCCGCAACCTTGTCCCCGACGCGCTCGGAAGCCAGCTCCCGCTCGAACTGGGCAAAGGAGAGCAGGATATTCAGCGTGAGCCGGCCCATTGATGTCGTCGTGTTGAACTGCTGGGTGACAGCCACGAAAGAAATCGATTTGGCGTCAAAGGCTTCGACCAGTTTTGCGAAGTCAGCGAGCGACCGGGTGAGGCGGTCGATTTTGTAGACCACGACCACGTCAATCCTGCCTTGCTCGATTTCTTTGAGAAGGCGCTTAAGGGCAGGGCGGTCGAGGTTGCCACCGGAATAGGCGGGATCATCATAGGTGTTGCGGCAAAACCCTCCAACCCTGTGAGGCCTGACTCTTGATGTAGGCCTCGCAGGCTTCCCGCTGGGCATCGAGCGAGTTGAATTCCTGGTCCAGCCCGTGCTCGGTGGACTTGCGCGTGTAGATCGCGCAGCGGATGACTTTTGGGGGCTCAATCATCACGGTGCTGCCTCTCGGTGTCTTTACTGGGGGAGCGCCTCAGTCCGAAAAACCGAGGCCCATTCCATTTGGTCCCCGTGATTGCCGAAGCGATTTCCGAAAGGCTCTTGTAGCTTCGTCCGTCATGCGTAAAGCCTTCCGCCAGCACGACAACCCGGTAGGTTCGTCCGTTCCAGGTGCGAACAAGTTCAGATCCAGGTTTAATCTTTCGAGGTGACTCAATCCGACCGTTTGGTTTATCCTTGGCAGCCCTTATCAGCTGCTCAAGCAAACGCTGGTGTTCCCGTGAAAGTCCGCCATATGCCCGTTCCTGAATCCTGTGGGCGATACTGCGTCTGAAAAGGTCCGGGCCAAACGCCTTCGGCGGTTCGGCCGCGAACAGTTCAACATAGCGAATGCGCAGATCCACGATCCGCATCTTGGGAAGCCGATCCAGCTCTGCCTCCACGGCTGGATCGACCTTGCCCAATCCAAGTGTCCGCCGCCCCGACATCATGATGCCGAGCCAGCCTTCGCAATTTTGTAGAAACGCTGCTCGCCGACCTTTTCGGAAGCAAGTTTCAACTTCAGCTTCTTCTTGACGACGCCCGCAAAGAAGCCGCGGACCGAGTGCTGCTGCCAGCCAGTCGCCTTCATGATGGCCGCGATGGTCGTGCCTTGAGCCTGTCGAAGCATGGCAAGAACCACATCCTGCTTTGAGGCCGAGCCCCTAACAGCTGTGGCCGTTGCCGATGGTGCGGTTATTCGCGACGCTTCCTTTGAAGCTTTGGTCTTTGCCAGCCGGGCTACGGCGGGCGGCCTTTTGTTGTTACGCGTCTTCGTTTTCGCTCTGCTCTTGGATCCCTGTTTGCTAGTGCCCATCGGGCTCATTCCTCATGTCCAACGACAGCATCCTGTGCTGCCACTGACACAAGCCCCGTGACGGGGCGGGGCAAAGAGGTCTCTACTAGAGGTGATATAGATGCTCACATTCGCCCCAAAGTCGAGCAGTTTCCGAGCAATCTTATTGCTTGTTTCTAGTCCAATGGGGCCGCTTGACCGCATTGGACCTCACGTTCCTCGCGAGCTTACATTTAAGAAATCGCTAATTCTCCAAGCCATTGAATCCAAATGGAAAAGTTGACTTATAGGTTCAGCTTAACTCCGCGATTACCGAGCCGGTCTAAGCTCAGCTTTTCCGGTGAAACGATTCGCTGAGACTTAGCCAATCCAGGCAAAGGTGACCACGTGAAGAGTCATGAATTGAAAACAGCGACCAACGCGGGCTTGATCGACATCCAAATTGAAGATTGGGCAGCGGCAGACCTCGTCCTCGATTCCCGCAACCCGCGACAGCATCCCCAGCGTCAAGTTAATCAGCTTGCGGATTCGATCGGGAGTTTGGTTTCGTGATGCCCGTGGTGGCCGATGGCGAGGGCCAGGTAGTTATCGGCCATGGGCGAGTTTTGGCAGCAAAAAAGCTCCGGATGCCACGTATACCCGTTATCCAGATCCGGCATCTGTCGAAGGCACAGCTGAAGGCACTTCGGATCGCGGACAACAGGCTGGCCCAGCATGCCCATTGGGATGAACGACTGCTCGGCGAAAGCTTTCTGGAGCTGAAGGAGCTTGATGTCGACTTCGACCTTTCGATCACGGGCTTCAGTTTGCCCGAAATCGATCTGACCCTGCAGAAGCTTCAAGGGACTGGAACTGCGGAGACTGACGACGAAGTCGACGCGACGACAGGTGTTGCCGTTTGTCAGACAGGTGACGTCTGGCAGCTCGGTGACCATCGTCTTCACTGTGGAGACGCCACCTCAAAGATCGCTTTCGATCTCCTGATGAAGGAAGAGTGCGCGAACGTGGTGTTCGTCGATCCGCCCTATAATGTACCGGTTGACGGCCATGTGTCTGGGAAGGGAAAAGTCCGGCATCGCGAATTTGCGCAGGGCTCAGGAGAGCTTAGCCGTGAGGAGTTCATCCAGTTCTTGAGCCAGACCAGCGGCCTGCTTGCAAAGCACAGCACAGATGGCGCCATTCACTTTGTTTGCATGGATTGGCGCCATGCAGACGAACTGCTCGCAGCCGGCCGAGAGGTCTACTCGGAGCTCAAGAACATCGCGGTGTGGGTGAAGAGCACCCCTGGCACGGGCTCGCTCTACCGCTCCCAACATGAGCTGGTATTTGTCTTCAAATCGGGCACGGGGCGGCATACGAATAACGTTGAGCTCGGCAAACACGGACGCAACCGCACTAATGTGTGGAACTACGACAGTGCCAGCGTCCAGGCGCGTAAGGGCAACAACCTGCTCGCGCTGCATCCGACGGCAAAGCCTGTCCAACTCGTGATGGACGCGCTGCTGGACTGTTCCCACCGCGGCGACATCGTGCTGGATTCTTTTCTTGGCAGTGGCACGACGCTTTTAGCCGCCGAACGGACGGGGCGCATCTGCCGGGGAATTGAGCTCGATCCCCTTTATGTCGATACGGCGATCCGGCGCTGGCAGAACCTGACTGGCCGTGATGCTGTGCGCTCCTCGGATGGCGAGCTCTTCCGCGAAATCGAGGCGGAGAAGGAGCAGGGTGATGAAAAATGAAGCGGAGAGGGACTATGAGGTCGGCTACCAAAAGCCGCCCAAAGCAACACGCTTTCAGAAAGGAAAGTCAGGCAATCCGAGCGGCAGGCCGAAGAAAGCCGCTCCGGATATGGACCCCGGAAAGGTCCTGCAATCAATCGACAATGAAGAAATCGTTCTCATGGTCGACGGTAAGCGTAAACGCATGCCGAAGGCAGAAATTCACTTTCGGCAATTATTCAACAAAGCCATCAAAGGGGATCTTCCGGCCGCGAAGCTCATCGCGAAGATGGCGGCGCAATACTTCGGACCTGAAGCTGAGGGGCCCTCAGATGTACGGTTCCTTGTCGTACCTAACGCCGCCTACTCAGCTCGCAAATCAAACTGACGCCGAAGGAAGCTATGAGCACTGGATACCGAAATCCTCCAAAGGACACTCAGTTCGGAAAAGGCCGCTCTGGCAATCCAAGGGGGCGACCAAGACAAAACCAGCAGCAAGTCTCTGTTGGGTCCCTGTTTCGCAAGGTCGCCGGGGAGCAGGTCCCGATCGAGGTCGACGGCAACAGAACCGCGATGTCGCGCTGGGACGTCTATGTCCGCCAAATCTATACAATGGCGTTGAACAAGAACAACACCGCCGCGCGCCTACTGGACCAGTTGAAGGCAGTTTCCAGGCGATTTGCTACCCGGGGATCCAATTACCTTCTTAATTACGGAGGACGACGCGAGACTCTAAGGAGCAGGCGAGTGGATTCGCAAAATGAGCGGTTATGGAATGCGTCTGACCGAACCGAAAGGAAGCCGAAATCAGTGACGTCCGCCAGCTGATCGAGCGGGCCTCGAGCGCGCGGGCTAGGAGCTCCGCTCTTGATCTGGCGGCCTGAAAACGCGGCGCCGCTCCCATGATTCTGGGAGCAGGTTTCGAAGAGGCGTCGTCCAATTCGTCCGATCTAAAAAGCGATCAATAAGCCCAACTCACGTTGGCGGAGCCTTTTCGGCACTGCGATAGGCCAGCAACATTGCCAGGATGATCGCTCCAAATATGATCTGGCGCGCCGCGTCGGACATTTGCATCACTGCTAAAATAGAAGACAGGAGCGTGATGAACACCGCACCTGCGAAAGTGCCCACATAGTTGCCGCTACCACCTTGAATTGAAGTTCCGCCAACAACCACGGCGGCGATGACTGGCATCAGATACGGGTCGCCCATGCCCTGATAGGCTTGATTGGTGTAGCCGGTCAGCAAGATCGCGCCCACGCTGGACAAGATACCGGCGAGAACGAATGTGCAGACTGTTATGGTGCGCACCCGGGCGCCGGCCAGGAACAAGGCTCGCTGTGAATTGCCCATCGCATAGAGATACGTGCCGTAGACCGTGCGATGCAACGACCATAGAGTGATGATGCCGACGATCAGCCAGAGCAAAAAGGCATTGGGGATGCCAAAGGTATGGCCGACGGCCGCGTAGGTGGCGAGCCATGGCACCGCGCCTTGCGGCTTGAAGCCGCCAGTGTAGAAGGTGGCCGCACCAAGCAGCATCGCGTTCACTGCGAGCGTCCACACCATCGCCGGCACCCGAAACAAGGCAACTCCCAGCCCATTCACGAGGCCAATCGCAGCGCCGGTGGCAAGGCCGAGCGGTAGCGCGAGACTCGCAAGCAGGCTGTTGTCGCTGCCGGCGAGGGTGGTGACGATGATCGCGGTGCCGGTAATGGTCCAGGGAACCGAGAGATCGATCTCTCCGAGAACGATGACAAGCATGGCGCCTGTCGCTACGACGCCAAGAAACGAGGCGATTTGGAGCTGCTGTAAGATATATCCCAGACTGAGAAATCCGGGATAAACGATTGCACCTACGAGAACGAGCACAACGCATCCAACAACCAGCGTCAGGACTGAGAGGCCCACGCGGTTGAGAAGTCGCGACCGGCGCTCATGAACAGGAACAATTGTAGCGGGGGATGTCATTACCTAAACAACTCAAGCCGATTGCGAACCTGGAGCATGCCAAAGGCGCCAAGCGCAATCGCAAAAGCAAGCACAAGGCCTTCGAAGAAGGGCTGAGCCAGGGGAGGCAGGCCGGAAAAGAACATGAGCGATGAGATCGTTTTCAGTATCAGAGCTCCCAGAACAGCCCTGAGGGGACCGCCGACACCTCCACTTAATGAGATGCCGCCCAGCACAACAGCGGCAATCGAGTTCAAGGTGTAGGCGGGACCGATTCCGGGATCGCCTGTTAGTGTCACCATGCTGACGTAAAGACCGGTGAGAGCCGCAAATGTCCCGCTCGCACCGTAGGCCGCGAGCTTCACCTGCCCAACACGAACTCCGGTCATGTAGGCGGAGCCTTCAGAGGAGCCGACTGCATACATCGCAAGCCCGAGCGGACTGCGGCGCAGGGGAACGTGAAGTAGGAAAAGAACGACAACAAGCACGATTGCTGAGGCGGGCACGCCATGAATGTCGTAGGTAAGCGCGTCCGAAAGAGCCTCGTCGATGCTTCCACCCGGCGTCGGCCGCAACAGAAGTGCGAGGCCAGAAATCACGCTGCCGGTGGCAAGGGTTGCGACAATTGGCTGTATCCGGCCATAGACGACTGCGATGCCGTTTATCAGTCCGCAAATCGTGCCTAGCAAGAGCACGGTAATAATTCCGAACGCTATGGCGCTCGGTGATCCCAACAGCAAATAGGAGGCGGCCACGTTGGTCAGCGCAATCGTGGGGCCAACCGAAAGGTCGACTCCACGCACCAGAACGACAAAGAACTGAGCAATCGCGGCAAGACCAAGTAGGGTGCCTTGGTTAAACCAAATTGTGATCACGTACGTGGAAAACCCGCGGGGATGAATGGCAATGAACGTCGCGAATAACAGTGCAAGGGCTGCGATGGTGATCACCAGGCTACGATTGCGGCGCAATAGGCTCATTGGCGAATTCCGGCCGAGATCGGCAGGTTCATCGACGCCGAAATCAATGCACTGGGTGTCAACGCCTCTCCCGTCAGTTCGCTTACAATTCGCCCGCCATAAAACACGTAGACGCGATCGCAAAGGTGGACGAGCTCTTCGTGGTCGGTGGATTGCAGAACTACCGCCAAGCCCTCGTGAGCCAGCTCCCGCAGCAACCGGTAGATTTGCGCCTTGGTCGGCAGATCGATGCCGCGGGTTGGGTCCATCAGAAGAAGACATTTCGGGGATAGTGCTAGCCATTTCGCAATGACCACCTTCTGCTGATTTCCGCCGGAAAGGGTGGCCACTGGAGAATCGAGCGAACCGTACGTCAGCGAGAGCCTGTCGATAAGCTTTTGAATCCGCACTTCGATATTACTGTTGAGGTCGAGAATGCCAAGCGGCACGCGGCTCAGCATTGCGAGCCGCAGATTATCCGCTACTGACATCTCAAGAATCAGACCTTCTGTCTTGCGGTCTTCCGGAACAAGCGCGAGGCCGATTGCGGCCTGTTTGGCGCGTGAGGGCAGAGCACCGTTGACCTGCTTGCCGTTGACCTCCATTCGGCCGGATACTTTCCGCAGCACGCCGAACACAGCATGCATCAGGTGCTGCTGACCCTGGCCATCGAGACCACCAAGGCCAACGATTTCGCCTTTGCGCACGTGCATGCCAATATCATTCAGTTGCTCGTTCCAGCTCAGGTCGGAGATACCAAGAACGACGGGCGCATCCTCAACGGGAGTTTCGCCGCGCGGGGGGAATAACTCCTCCAACGATCGCCCGATCATCAAGTTGATGACCTCGTTCGGACTTCGCGCGCCGACGTCGAACGTGTCGATATGACGGCCGTTGCGAAAGACGGAAATGCGATCTGCGATGGCATGCACCTCATGCATCCGATGTGAGATGAACAAGATTGCTACACCTCGTCGCTTCAGGTCGCGCAGCACATCGAATATGGCTTCGACGTGCTTGCTCGTCAAAGCCGAGGTCGCTTCATCGAGAATCAGGAGTCTAGGTTTGCGAAACAGGGCCTTGGCAATCTCTACAAGCTGCCGCTCCGCGAGAGACAGCTCGGACGCCGACGCCGAGAGGGATATCCCGACGCCGCCGACGCCGTCCAATATGGCGCGTGCATCATCATAGGCGGCACGCTGCAAAAGCCCGAGGCGCGTTCTCGGCGCGGAGATCACGATGTTGTCGCCAACGGACAAGTGAGGCATCAGCGACAGCTCCTGGAACATGCAGACGATCCCAAGCCGGGCTGCCTCTCGCGGAGATCCAAGTCGTGCCTTTTTGCCAGAGACCAGGATATCCCCGGCGTCTGGGCTAATCACGCCCGCAAGCAATTTCATCAGTGTGGATTTGCCGGCCCCATTCTCTCCGAGAATGGCGTGAACCAGGCCGGCCTCGCAATGGAAGTCGACGTCGGTCAGCGCGGGAACGCCGCCGTACGACTTCGAGACCGATATCAATCGAATCAGAGGTTCTGCCATCGATGATTCCAAGCGGCCCGGCCGGCGTAGACGCCGGCCGGGATCGACGTCAGCTTTTGTTCTCGGCGGTTTGACCCATCAGCTCTTCCGGCGTGAAGACCGGGAAGCACTGGGGATAACCGGTAGTGGTATAGAAAGTCTTGGGCAGGTTGCGGAAGAAATCCTTTCCTTCCACCAGATCCTTGTTGTTCTTGTTGGGTATCGGCAGATTGACCTTCTGCGGAAGGGATTTTCCGGTTAGAAGCACGACGGTCGCTTCGAGCGCGACCGCCGACATCGCGGGGGCCTGCGCTGCGGTCACCCCCGGATACTTTTTGTCGAACGCGATCATGCGCGTGCCATTGCCGGCATCGACGCCGATCGGGACAATCGGGTGGTGGGCGTTAGCCATGGCACCCAGAGAGCCGACCGCTCCTTCCTGCACCATTACTCCATCGAAGTTGCCGTTTGTGGCGATTGCATCCGCGGTAACCTTGGCGGCGGTTCCAACATCCCAATTGCCGACGACTTGGACGACCTTGATATCCTTGTATTTGCCGAGGACCTCGCGCATTCCGTTATGGTTGTCGCGGTCGACGCTGTTACCCGGTAGGCCCGAGACCTCAAGCACTTGCCCGGCAAGTTTGCCCTTCGCCGCCTTGATGCCATCCACCACCGCCTGAGCCTTCATGCGTCCCAACTCGACCTGATCTTCATTGATTTGGACGATTTGGTTCGAATCCAGCACGTTATCGTAAGTGACGAGCACGGTGCCGGCGCGCTTTGCTCGCCTGACTACGGCGTCGAACGCTGTGGGGTTGACGGCGTTGATGACAATGCCGTCGTAGCCGGCGGCGATAAAGTTATCGATCGCTGCGATCTGCGCGGTCGAGTCATTCCCAACCGAAATGATCTTGAATTCCGACAGATTTTTCGCATTGTCGGAGCGCGCCCCCCAGGCCTTGGCAGCCTGAATCGTGGTGCTGCGCCAGTCGTTGCCGACATAGCCGTTGACCAGCGCGATCTTGTACGGTCCCTTCTTGGCGGGATAGCTGATCACTGAAGCGCTGTCCTTGGCAGGCGCGAAGCAAGTCGGCATGTAAGTTTCAGCCGCCTGCACGGTAGATGCGAGCACTGCCGCGACTGCGAAAGTGCCTGCGAAGCATAACACCTCTTTAGCTTTGTTCATTTCCATTCCTCCCTGTTATCCGGCATTTGTCGCCAGAATGTCGTATTTCGATGTCCCTGATCTCACTTTATGCACTGGCCATTTCCTCTCCAGCAGTTGATGCCATCGGCAGTTGACGCGCTAGGGTGGCGAGCCCGGGCTGACGTGGTCTGGCACGGTGTCATCCAGCCCGTTTGTCAGTGTCATTGACCTCAGACGCGCGATATAGCTGTCCCGCCAGGATCGGCGGTTTGCAAGCTCGGGCTCAGGAACCTTGTGGCGTAGTGTGCGCTCGATGCTCTCGACCAGCTTGACGCCCCACGGTCGAGGATCGGCTTGCTCTTTCGCGAGATCGAAATACATCGGACCGAGATTACGGCAATATTCCACGATGCCGTTCTTGGCATTGAGATCGATGGTCTCGAACGGCCCCATGAAGAACCAGCGCAGTCCAAGGCCATTTGAGATCGCGCGATCCACCTCTTCGGCATCGCAGATCCCGTCTTCGACCAGGCGGAATGCCTCTCCAAGGATCGCGCTCTGGAGTCTGTTGACGACGAAGCCGTTGATCTCGTGACGCAGGCGGATCGGCGATTGGCCTACTTCACGCATGAAATCGGTTGCGCGGTCGACGACGCCAGGCGCAGTCCATGGTGCTGGAACGATTTCGACGAGCGGTATAAGGTGCGGCGGGTTGATGGGGTGGACCACGACACAGCGATGCCGATACTCCAACTCCTCCGTGAAGGAGGATGCGGGCAGTCCGGAGGTCGAGCTCGCGAGGACCGCGTTTGGCCCGGCGAGGACGTCGAGACATTTGTAGAGGTCCTTTTTCACGTCGAGCCGCTCTGGCGCGCTCTCCTGAACATAGTCCGCCCCTGCAAGAGCCTCCTCGAGGGTGGAGACGATTTTCAGGCGCGACAAGATGGTCTCCGGATCATCTCCCAGACCCAGCTTCAGCACCTCTGGATCGTCCAGCGCCGACCGGACGTAGTCGATAGCCCGCATTGCGGAAGCCGGGTCGCGATCATAGACGACGACGTCGAGGCCGCCGCGGGCAAAGACGAGCGACCAGGAGGAGCCGACAACGCCGGAGCCCACCAAAGCAACACGTGTCATGGGAGATATCCTGGAAAGAGGAAAGGCAGGTTCGGCGAAAGAGCTTGATCGGGTGACCTCAGGGCGCTTGAACGCCGCGAGTGTTGAGATGAATGGCATAGAGCGAGGTGAACCCGCAAATGAAGAGGCGGTCGCGAGCGGGGCCGCCGAAGCAGACATTGGCGATCTTTTCCGGCACATGGATCTTGCCGATGAGATCGCCTCCAGACGTGAAGCACTGAACGCCGTCCCCGGCGCTCGTCCAGATATTGCCGTCTACATCGACGCGAAAGCCGTCAGGGATGCCGGGCGACACTTCGGCGAGAACGCGGCTATTCTTTAGACTGTCCCCTGCGACGTCGAAGGCACGAATGTGATGCGGCGCCTCAGGATTCGGCCAGAAGCCGGAATCGGCGACGTAGAGGATCGACTCATCGGGAGAGAACGCCAGGCCGTTCGGACGTGAGAAATCGTCAACAACGATCCGCAGGTCGCCTGTTTTGGGGTCGAGGCGATAGACGTTGCAGCTTCCGATCTCGCTCTCCGCCTTGCCGCCTTCATATTCCGCGCTAATCCCGTAGGTTGGATCCGTGAACCATACGGTGCCGTCGGATTTCACCACAACATCGTTGGGGGAGTTCAAGCGCTTGCCTTTATAGCTGTCCGCTAGAACCGTGATCTTGCCGCTCAGCTCTGTACGCGTAACCCGGCGTCCGCGATGCTCGCAAGTGACAAGCCGGCCGTCGCGGTCACGTGTGTTGCCGTTGGAGAAATTGGACGGCGAGCGGAAGATCGTAACCTGGCCCGTCTCCTCGTCCCAGCGCAGCATGCGATTGTTCGGCAGGTCGCTCCAGATCAGGCAACGCTGGTCGCCGAAATAGACGGGCCCTTCGGCCCAGCGCATCCCGCCGTGCAATTTTTCGAGAAAGACGATGGGGATTAGATAGCGGCTGAATTGCTTGTCGAAGACCTCAAAAACATCCATCGGACGGTTCCCCCTGTTCTCCCTGAAATTTATCGCGAGTTTACGCTTGTCGCCGCGCGCTGGCGTCGCCGGGCGGCGTAGACCGACAGGCCCACGGCCACGATCAGGATGCCCCCGTTGAAGAAGTACTGGATGTAGAACGGCGCGCCGAGTTGCTGCACACCCGAGAACGAGAAGGCGAGGACGAGCACCGAGATCAAAGTGCCGATGACGTTGACGCGACCGGGGCGGATCGAGGTTGCGCCCAGCAAAGTCGCGGCGAAGGCTGGAAGCAGATATTCCGGCCCGACGCTCGGCGTCCCCGTTTGCAGGAGGCTGCCGAGAACGATGCCGGCAAGGCCACTGATAAAGCCGGACGCGATGAAGGCGCCCATGACATGGCCGGAGACATTGATGCCGGTAAGCTCGGCCGCCCGGACATTCGCCCCGATGACGTATAAATTGCGGCCGATCGGCAGCCGCTCTGTCACGCACCACAGGATGATCGCGATCAGGCTAACATAGAGTGCGGGCAGCGGCAGGCCGTGATAGATCATGGAGAGGCCGGTGAAGCTGCGGGGCAGGCTCATGCCGACGATCTGCTCGCCGTTACTGTACCAGTTGCTGAAGCCGTAGAGCATCGTCCCCGTGCCCATGGTCGCGATGAAGGAATCGATCTTGAACCAGGTCACCAGCGCGCCATTTACGAAGCCGGCGGCGAGCGACAGCACAAGTATCAGCGCTGCCGTTTCAGGCCAGCCGAAGCCCTGCTGCACCTGCAAGCCGATAATGAGCACCTGGGCCATGCCAAGGTGATAGCCGACCGAGAGATCGAACTGCTTCGTCGCCAGCGGGATCATCTCCGCCAGCGCCAGCATCGCCGTTACCGACTGGCTGACGAGAATGCTGTTGATATTGGTGACGCTCAGAAAGCTCGATGGCCGGAGCACGCCGAATACGATCATGACCAGGAGAAAGACAATCAGCAGTCCATAGACCGCGATCCAGTTCGACAATCTCTGCGACTTGAGTCCTGAACTGGCGGGAGCGGGTGGGCTCGCGCCTTTTCCCAATACGGAGTTGGACAAGTTGTTCTCCGACATATCATTGAACCAGGCGTTCGGGTTCAGCGCCGAGCGCCGAGCGTGTAATGAGACCGTCCAGCGTCAACGAGGCGCCGAAGAGTTCCGCAGTGATCGCTCCGCGGGTGATCACCAGGGCCCGGTCGCACAGCGAGGCGACCTCCTCGAAATCGGAGGAAACCACCAGCACCGCCGAGCCCGCCGTGGCGATATCGCGCAAAATACGGTGGATCATGCCCTTGGCGCCGATGTCGACGCCGGCCGTCGGCTCCTCCATGATGTAGAGCCGGGCGCCGGTTGCGAGCCAGCGTCCGACGAACACCTTCTGCTGGTTGCCCCCGCTGAGCCAGTCGATCAACGCGGATTCATGGCGAGGCCGTACGTCGAAGCGATCGAGGACACCCATGACGCGATTGGTTTCGCGATCGAGCCGGATCGGGTGGAGTAGGGCGCCGGCGGTTCTTGCGACGTTCGGAAACAGATTCTCGCGAAGGGTCATTCCACCGATCGCACTCTCTTGCAGCCGGTCGCCGGATAGAAGGGCGATCCCTTTGGCGATACGGTCGGCGATTGACAGCTCGGGCGCGATTTCCTCACCGCCAAGCCGCACGAAGCCGGAGCTTTGCCGCTGGGCGCCGAAAATCGCCCGCCCAATCATTTCATGCCCGGCGCCGCGCAACCCCACCAATCCCACGATTTCACCGGCAGCGACAGAAAAGCTCAATGGTCCCTGACTACCCGTGCAGAGGTCCGAAACGTCGAGCAACGTCGCCTCGTGCTGCACGCCCGCCCCGGAATGGTGATGGAGCTCGAGGTCATGGCCGAGCATATCGCGCACGATCGCATCGGGCGTCAGAGTCTCGATCGAGCTCGATCGCACATGCCGGCCGTCGCGGAACACCGTGACCTTGTCGACAAGTCCGAAGAGCTCGTTCAGCCGATGGCTGACATAGAGAATGCTCTTCCCGGATGCGCGCAGGCGTTTCAGGATGTCGAAGAGATGCTGGGCGTCGGGGCCGGGCAGCGAGGCCGTGGGCTCGTCCAGCACGACGATGCTCGTCTCTTGCGATAGCGCGCGAACGATCCCGAGCACTGCCTTGCTTGCCGCTGTGAGGGTCCCCACCAGCGCGCGGGGATCGGGCGCGTCGACCCCCATGGCAAGATAGATGTCTTGGGTCTGCGTCCATACACGTTTCCAGGAAATTAGACCGTACGTGCGCGGAAAGCCGGCGACGAGAGCGACGTTCTCGCCGATGCTGAGATCATCGACGAGGCCGAGATCCTGATGGACGAAGGAAACCGGCACGGCTTCGGCCCAAGGCTGAACCGGCTTGCCGTCGATGCGAATTTCCCCTTCGTCCGGTTGATAAAGGCCGGCGAGCGTCTTGATAAGGGTCGACTTGCCTGCGCCATTTTCGCCTACCAGAGCATGGATCTCGCCTCGCCCTATCGTCAGATCGACATGGTCGAGAGCCAACGTGCTCAAGAATCTCTTGGTGATGCCGCGTATCGATATGGCCGGAGGTGATTCAACCGCCACTATTTGCTTCCCCGAGAGCCGAAGGGATCTGCGCCTGAGAGCAACCCGCCGCCTTCGCTGATATTGTCGTTCGAAGCTCGAAATTCGAGAGCGCGGTTCGCAGGACTGGGGCCGCGCTCTCTTTTCCGTCGCGCCGCCTTTCAGCAGGGATTGTTCGTTCCCTTCCAGATGTTGAGATAGTGGCATGCGAAGTTGTTGCTGGGCACGAACTCGTTCTTGGCGCCTCCCTCGCTGTCGACATTGCTTTTGACGATCAGGAAGGTGGGTTGGATGAAATGGGCAGGTTCCTTGCCCGCCATGGCGCGGATGACGGCGTCCATGGCCTCATAGCCGAACAGCGAACTAGGCTCGGGCACGCTCGCTACTTCAAATCCGCCATTGCGGATCATGTCATAGGCCGAAGGCGGCGCGTCTGCTCCCACCAGCTTGATCTTGTCGGTGGAGGCGCCGGCCGCGCGCAGCGCTGCGGCGGCGTTGGTGTAATAGCCATCGCAGCAGGTTGTCATCCACCAGGAATCGCCATATCGGCCCAGCAGTCCCGATATCGCCGGCGTCATGCGCGCGGAAGCCTCGCCCAACGGCATGTTGATCGTCTCCAGCATTTTGCAGCCGGAACAATTGGCGATTGGCGTCGTCGTGGCTTTCGCCTTGAAGCGGGCGATGGCGTAGCTGTTGTCGACCATATGGATGTTCTTGGCCTTGCCGTTGGACATCGCTATCACATAGGCTGCCTCGGTCTGCCCGATCTCGGCGGGATTCGAAACGATGTTCATATAGAGGCCGAGATCCGGACGGGGACCCGGAAATGCGGTGGCATGAATGCCGATCACCGGGATATGGCGCGACACGGCCTCCTTGATCGGTTTCTGCAATGCATTGGCGTCGGCAGGTGTGATGATCGCCGCGGGATTCGCAGCGAGCGCCTGTTGCATGGCCGAAAGCGTTCCGCTTACCGTGCCCCGACCGTCAAAGGTGATGACGGTCCAACCGAGTGCCTTGGCGCCTTCCTCGACGCCTTTGCCCCAGAGCACGTGCGGCGTATAGGATTGATCCGGCGACACATAGGCGATCGTGAACTTACCTTGCGGCGCCTTGGGTCCATCGGTCGGTCCCTTCCATTTGGTTTGCGGCTTCGTGCGCTCGGCGACGATCGCCTTGGCTTCGTCGACCGACAGGGTGTCCTTGATGACCGGATCCGGCCATGCCGGAAAAGGCTCGGCGCGCGTCGCGGTCTCCGCCATTGAATGACCTGACGCGAAAACCGCCCCGATCAAGGCCGCCGCTCCAATGGCCTTACGGACGCTCGCCCAACTGAACGCGCGCGCGACGAGTCCTTTCATCATTGTATTTCCTCCCTGAAGATTGCTGGTTGCTTTATTTGTCAGCCTGAGTTCGATCGCTCACGGCAGTTAGGTTGATCGGATCAATAACTGGCCGCTCGGCACAGGCGCATAGCTCGGCCTGCATAACTCCAGCGTGGCAGCATCGAGATTTCTTGCGCTGCGCCCGGCCCTACGACTTTTGGCGACCTTTTCGCGACGAAAATTGCTGAAGGCCAAGGCGTGAACGATCTGCTCAACGTTGATGCTGCAATGCAAGAAATGTTGCAATGCGGAGGCCTTATCAGCCGGATATGGCAGTCGCCTCCACTGGCCGCGGAGAGAGCCAGCCTCAGCGGGGTCGCGCAATCCCGTCGGCGATCCAAAGACTGCTTAATCATGACGCCTTCCCAATTTTTATTGTCACGTCAGATTGTCTGATATTAAGAATGCCAAAGGCTTAGAACATGTCAAGCAGCTTTCGAGGTTTGGGAGCCTGAGTTGAAATAGGGCTAGATGCGCGGGATCGCTGCGCAAACCGGCCTAACCCGTGTGAATAGATTGCCCTATGACAGAACCAGATTACCTCATCCGTCCGTTAAGCCGGGCCACGCTCCCACAGGAGATCGTCAAGGCGCTCACCGACCTCATTATGAAACGGGTCTGGAAACCGGGCGATCTCATTCCGACCGAAAAGGAATTGGCCATCCGCTTTCAAGTAGGGCGCTCCACAATCAGGGAGGCGGTGAAGAGCTTGGTTGTCCTTGGCGTACTTGAGGCGCGAGCTGGCGAGGGGTCGTTCGTCAGGGAATCTACGTCCGAGCTTTTGTCGGGGGCATTCCGCTGGGGACTTCTGCTCGGAGAACGCAATTTGGATGATCTGGTCGATGTGCGCGTGCTGGTGGAAGTCGAATGCACGCGTCGGGCCGCGGAGCGTTGCGACAAACGCACACTAGACCTGCTCCTCGAATCGCTTCGCGAGATGCAGGCCTCTCAGGACGACCATGACGCTTTCATGGAGAGCGATACCAAATTCCATCTCGCGATCGCGCAGGCGGCGCATAATCCCATCTTCGAGAATATCGGGTCTACAATTCAATCGATCGTCCGCATCTGGTACCCGAAGACGTACTATATTCCGGAGACGAAAGGCCGCACCATCGCCGAGCACACTGCCATCGCTGATGCGATTGCGGCAGGGAACGGAGCAGAAGCTGGCAAAGCCATGCGCGCGCATCTGGTGAATGCAGGTCATCGCTTAAGACGAGTTCTTTCGAAGACTTAGCAACCAGGTTATGGCTCTCAACCGTAAGCACACATCAGCTAGTTTAGGCGGTAAGTCGGGCTTGCGCGAAATAGCGGCTGCGGAACTCCGGAAAGAGAAACAGAAGCGGCTCGGTGAAGGGGCGCTTGTCCTAGTCTTAGTCTAGCGGATCGAATCCAACAATTA
>Ga0134125_10001755_pt1 | contig 26364 bp, 25 predicted proteins | sample KB31751_FD_96464 | JGI IMG/M metagenome (GOLD analysis project Ga0134125, IMG submission 96464) | Terrestrial soil microbial communities with excess Nitrogen fertilizer from Kellogg Biological Station, Michigan, USA - KB3-175-1 | ecosystem: Environmental > Terrestrial > Soil > Unclassified ...
TAGATCTCACATTATAATTTTTATTCAGCAGCTCAAGTAAACTTGTCAATAATCGGTTATTTCGACTCGAACGTTATCGGATACATTGGTCCATATACGCAAACTGGAGATATTTGGGTTCAAATCATTTGGATACAAAAATACCATTGTAAACTTTGAACAAGGCCTAGTTGCAATCTCTGGTGCAAATGGATCTGGAAAAAGCAACATACTTGATGCCATCTCATTTTCTCTTGGTGAAAACTCTCCAAAGGTGATGAGAGTAGACAAGCTTCGTTCACTGTTACATGATGTAGATAACGCAAAACATGGGGCAAAAATTGCTCGTGTGAGTTGTCACTTTGATAACTCTGACAGAAGGATTCCTGTAGATTCCAATACTGTGACCATTACGAGGGAAATGGATGAAAACGGCGAGAATATTTACTATTTAAATCAAAAAAAGGTCCTCAGAAACCATGTTTTGGATATCCTTGAAGTGGCAAATTGTGGTATCCACAAGCTCAATATCGTTCAGCAGGGAACCATCACAAGAATCTCTGAATTTAATGCAGAAGAAAGACGAAAGATAATTGAAGATATTATAGGTCTTGCATACTTTGATGAAAAAAAGGTCGAGTCACTAAAGCAACTTGATGAGGCTGACAGACGATTAGAGATTGCACTTGCCAGAATGGATGAAATAAAAAAACGCATTGATGAACTGGAACTGGAAAGAAACAACCAGCTTAGATTTGATATTTTAGATAAAGAACTAAAGCGATTGTATGCAATCCAGTCTTCAAACAAACTGCGTGACATCGAGACTACAAAAATATCAAAAGAGCGAAACCTTAACGCAATCCAGTCTGAAACCAAAAAACTTGATGAACAGCGTGCCAGTCTCCGAGATGAAATAAAAAAACTTGAAGAAGAAAAACAAAAATTCATGGATGAAGTTAATGTGTATAATCAGGCAAAGGCTACCATAGATTCTGAGCTTGCAGCAGCTATGCACCAATTTGAATCTGCAAACAGCAAACTTGCAACAAATGCACGAAGATTGTCCCAAATAGATTCAAGACTCCCGGAAATCCAGTCTGAACTTGTAACACTAGGTGAGAAACGTGCCTTGTTGGAAAGTCAAATTGCGGAACTGAAAAGTTCTATTGATGTTATCAACGAAACTAGAAAGAGCGCAAATGCTGAACTTGCATCTGTTGATTCTGAAATCAATCAGGTGCTAAAACAACAATCACAGATTGCCACAAACAAACTCAGAGTGGATGAAACTGTTAGAAAACTCACAGATCAATTAAACGAAACAAAACTTTCACTTTCAAAGTTTGAACAAGAACGAACTGACATTCAAAATAAAATAGAACAAAACTCGTCAAGAGTAAAATCCATACTTGATGAGAAGGAAAATCTCTTGGGCCTCGAGAGAAAGCTCAGACAGGTAAGGGCAGGTCATGAATCGGCAATTAACGACCTAAAATCAAGACTTGGAAATCTACGCGAAAGACGTGCCAAGATTGAAAAAGATATCGAAGAGACTACGATAATATTTGAAAAGGCGAGCAAAGCAGCTGCACAATATGAAGCAAAGATTAAAGTTGTAAAAGAAGTAATGCACGAAGACTATTCCATTGCAAAACTAAAAGAAGACTCTAAGAGACTTGGAATTCAAGGTCTTGTCTTTGAACTTTTGACTTGGGATAAGCAATATGAAAGACCGTTACTTGCAGTTGGCTCTGACTGGCTAAAAGGTTTGGTTGTAAATGACTTTGCTACATTGCTTGGGCTGGCAGAGTTTGCACAAGAAAAGAAACTGCCAAAGATACGAATTATTCCACTAGATGCAATATCGAACTCAAAGATATCTGTCAACAAAGACCCAGGCGTTCTTGGAATTTTGTCTGAATTTGTCAGATGTGATGAAAAATTCGAGTCACTCAAAAATTTCATTTTTGGAAACATCGTATTGGTTGAATCAAAAGAAAAAGCATACGAATTGTCCAAAAAGGGTTACAAGGCAGTCACAATTGACGGACAATTTTTCGAAGCTGATGCAAATGCTGTTGTAGTAGATGTAAACTCTAAAGTTTCTCACCTGACAAAAATTATCTTACTGAGTACATCAGTTGACGGACTAGTACAATCACTTGAACTCTTGCGACGATTTATCCAAAACAAAAAGAGCCAACTCAAAAAACTTGAGAGAATAACTGACAGTCTTGAAAATAGATACAACTCGTCTGAGACTGGTTTTGCAAACGTAGGCCTTAGCCTATCAGACATCAAGGCAAAACTAAAGAGCCTGAATATGTCTGAAGATCAACTTACCTCCAGAATCTCACAATTACGAAGAAGAGAAGAAAGCATCATGGTCAACATCTCAAAATTACAGTCCTATGAATCATCTTTGGAAGAACGCATCTCGCTTACTAGGGAAAATTATGCTGACGAGGGTCAGGCACGAGTGGCAAGCTTACTATCATCATTGAATGAAAAGCGTTCCAGTCTGCTAGGATCTCATAGTTCAATATCTACACAATTTAGGGAATTAACCGGAAACCTGACTGGTCTTGGCAATGAAGAGAATTCGCTCAAGGCAAATGTGAGGCTCTTGTCACAAGAACAATCTTCACTGAACCATGAAAAATATGATATCGAAGTTCAATCACGTGCACTTGGAAAAGAGAAAGAAAACGTGGATGCTATACTTGTAACCTTGAGAGAAAAAGAACAACAACTAATCGCTACCTCTGGAACATCAGTATCTACGCTAAAAGAATATGATTCCAAACTAAAAGGTCTGTATGAATCAGAAAGAACCTTGAGTAAAGAGGTAAACGGCATGGAAAGACAATCTGATTCCATAGCACGTGATGTTCGTGACTTGGCAGAAAATGAAGAAAGAATCAAAAAAACCTTGGAATCATACGGGTATAACACGTTACTAGAGTCATTTGATGTAGACCAGATTCTAGTTGAGATGGAATCTGAAAAGCGAAAATTGGCAGGCTCTATAAACACAAGGGCCCCTGAGATGTATATTGAAATCTCAAATGGATATCGCTCCATGTCGTCAAGGAAAAATGAACTTGAGGAAGAAAGAAACTCTATTGTAAAATTCATAGAAGAAATTGACAAGGGTAAACGCCAGACCTTCTTGGAATCATATGACAAAGTAGACAAGGACATTCGTGAAATATTTAGCAAGATGACTGGAGGAAACGCATGGCTTGAAATTCAAAATGAAGATGACATATTCTCATCTGGAATATCATATCTTGTACAATTTCCAAACAAGCCAAAAAGAGAATCAACATCAATCAGTGGTGGTGAAAAGACACTTGCCGCAATTACATTTTTGTTAGCACTACAAAAACTAAAACCGTCTCCATTTTATTTGCTTGATGAAGTTGATGCACACCTTGATGCATTAAACACTGAAAGACTTGCTACCATACTTGAAGACAGGGCAAAGGGCAGCCAGATGATAATGGTATCACTAAAAGACTCTGTAGTCAAAAAGGCAACTCTGATCTACGGTGTATTTCCAAGAAATGGTGTTTCCCAAGTTGTGTCGCACAGAATTTCTAATGTGCCTGAAGTTGCAAACTAGTTAATCTTTACAAAACACGCAACATGTCGTGTCTCTGAAATTTTTTCCAACTCTGGTTCTTTTTTGCATTTCTCTATGGCATAAGGACATCTTGCCATGAACCTGCAGCCTTGATGATCCTGTATTCCAGATGATTCATTGATGCGTATCTTGTGGTCTCTATACAAATTCTCTGGGTCTGGGTTTGAGATTGAATCTAAAAGTGCTTGTGTATATGGGTGGCAAGGACTGGATAGAATTTCGTTAATTGGTCCAGTCTCTACAATCTTTCCACGATACAAGATTGCAATCCTGTGGCCAATATATCCTGCAGTGGACAGGTCATGTGTTATGTAAAGAAAAGAGATTCCGTGTTTTTCCTGTAACTCTTTTATCAGTTCCAATATTCCAATTCTTACTGAGACGTCTAGCATGGAAACAGGCTCATCTGCTATGACAAGTTTTGGATTTGTCACAATTGCACGAGCTATTGCAACTCTCTGTCTTTGTCCTCCTGATAACATGTGTGGATATTTTGATATGATATCACCAACTGGTTCTAGTTTTACCTGGCTGAGTGCATGTAACGCAAGACGATTTCTTTCATCCTTGTTTCCAATTTTATGAATTTCAAGAGGCTCTTTTACTATGTCCAAAATGGTCATCCTTGGATTGATTGACACATAAGGGTCTTGTTGAACCATCTGGCATCCAAGTCTTATCTTTTTTAGACTGCCTTTTTGATTTGTTATCTCCTGTCCATCAAAGAATATCGTTCCAGAATCTGGTTCTAGGGCTCGCAGTATAATGCGTGCAATTGTGGTCTTGCCTGACCCTGATTCTCCTGCTAGTACAAATGTCTCTGCAGTCTTGATTGAAAATGAAATTCTATCTGCTATTTTTGTAGTCTCCATGTCAGTTCCAGTTAGGCTTTTTTTTACAAAGTATTTTTTCAAGTCTCTGACTGTAAGAATATCTTCCATCATTTCCTGATGTGATCGCAAATATATCAAGCGATCAGTAGGTTAAAACCTGATCATCGCAAAGTTTTAAAAGGCTGATATATGAGAGAAAATCGTGAAGTCTCAGTTAGTAGCATTTGTAATGATTTCAGGACTTTTATTCAGTGCCGGTTCAGTCTATCTTAATCATGCCGTATTTGCAGATGACCCTTGGTCAGATATTGCTGCTAGACAACAAGCAGCAGAGCAAAAGGCCATGGCAAAATACATGAGCTACTACCAGTTTGCAGACTTGGATCAAACCAAGAGAAACTGGTCTGGCCTTACAAGTATTAGCACTGATGAAACCAGCAGAGGAAGAGACCTTAATGCTCAAGCACAAGTTTCACTCCAGAATGCAATTGCACAATTTGACACTATTCACGTTCAACAGTTAGTTGACTTGCAGTCAAATGACTACAAGGGACTCAACAATACTGCAACTGATACAGAAGGCAGAGACAGAAATGCAATGATTGACGAAGCACGAGCCTCATCACTTGTAGATGCACAAGGTATTGTAGACCAACTAGTCACGATTCAACAAAGCTATGCAGGCTTCCAACAAGGCCCAACAACTGATTCTACTGCAACTTATGATAGACAAACTATGATTACACAAAATATGGATGCAAGTGAAGCCCAGGCAGCAGCCTTGGTTAACAAACTTGCTACGATTGATCAAGTATACGTAGACTTGAGCCAATATGTAGACCCAACACAGTTTACATACAAACCAAACTCTATAACAAATGAACAGACTCACCCAGGTAGAAACCTGACTCCACAAGAAGCATATGCACTAGAAAGAGCAGTAATGATATTCAACCAAATCCACGAAAGACACCTTGCATTGTTACAATCAAACTATTATGGTTTGACTAGCACATCAACAGATGAAAACGGTGCAGACAGAAACGCATTGCTTACAGATGCAAAACAAGTCTCCATGGACAATGCACTACGAGTGTACAACTCGTACTATAACGGCGCAGGAATCAAGTAAAATTCTGTAAAACTGTTTTTATAAAAAATATTCAAAATTAGTTTATTCGTACAACCAACACATTACAAATCCTGATTTTGTATTGATTTTTGGTGGCTCTATCTTGCATTTCTCCATGGCCTGAGAACACCTGTCATAAAACCTGCACCCTGTTGGAGGATTCACTAGGCTTGGGGGATTACCTTTCAAGGGAATGATCTTTTTTGTCTCGTTTAGTTTTGGTATTGATTCCAGCAGTGCAATGGTATACGGGTGCTTTGGGTTTTTGTAAATCTCTTCGGTACTGCCAAACTCTACAATCTGTCCTGCATACATGATTCCGACTTTTTCTACAATCTCTGATATTATTCCTAGATCGTGTGAAATCAGCATGATTGACAATCCGTCTTTTTTGAGTCTCTTTAATAGAATCATAATCTGTGCCTGGACCAAGACATCAAGTGCGGTAGTGGGCTCGTCGGCAATGACCATGCCTGGTTTTAGTATGAGTGCCATGGCAATGATGACTCTTTGTTTCATCCCGCCACTGATCTCATGTGGGTACTTGTCCAAGACCGAGTGTTCAAGACCAACTGATGATATTGCTTGCTCAATTGCCTGTTTGTGGTCTCCCTCAAAGTTGTGTTTTTTTAGAATCTCCTCGAATTGTTTTTTTATGGTAAAGACAGGGTCAAGTGAATTCATTGCTCCCTGGAATACCATTGATACCTTCTTCCACCTGATATTTTTTGTAAATTCCACATCTGACATTGACAATGTAGATGTTCCGTCCAAAAGAATCTCGCCTGAAACACTTGCATTTTCCTGAAGGGTCTTCATGATTGCAAGACCAAGTGTGCTCTTGCCGCAGCCGCTCTCGCCTGCTATTCCGATTGACTCGCCATCTTTGCATGTAAATGACACGTGGTCTACTGCTTGTACCTTTGTTCCCTGGCTTTGGTACCGGACCACTAGATCGTTTACAGATATGGTAGCCACAAATGTTCTATGGACTAGTAGTACATTTGAGTTTTGAACCAGCGATCTTGCTTGGCATTTTTGGTATTATCATGTTTAATCTTGATCGCTATTTTCGCATGGTTTATCTGCTAGTTTTTGCAAGCAAAAAATCGATTTCCTTGAGGACACCAATTTGCAACTTTGATGCGATGAATGGTATACTCTGTCCTCAATGTGAATCAAAACTAGACCAAGGGGCACTAACCAAGGCAGATGTATCTGCTGCAATAAAACTTGTAAAACTTTCCCAAAAAATACCTCAAATAGATAAATTTACACTAAATTCATGCCGTCAATCTCATGGGGATTACGTTCTGTATCTTGCTAGTCAGGATATTATGACAATTAGGCAAAGTCGTGAACTATACCGAATACTACAGGGGGAGTTTGATGGAAAGATCTGGCTTGTGCACCAGGACTCGGATGACAAGAAACTAATCGAAGATGTATTTTTTCCAATCAAGATACTTGGAATCAATATAGTCTGGGCTCCAGGGGGAATGCAAAAAACTAAGGTTATCGTATCGGGAAGAAAAACGCCTCGGTTTCCAATAGATGTAGACAAGGTTGTTGCAATAGCACACGATCTTCGAAAGATAGATCTAGTAGTGGAATTTGAAAGAAAGTAAGGAAAATCTAATGGACATAAAAAAAACTCATGACATTGGCACACTTGGTCCTTTGATGAAAGGACAAAAAGTTGTAGTTGGGGGATGGGTTGAAGACCTTAGAGAACTAGGAAAACTTACGTTTCTTACTTTGCGAGATGTAACAGGTGTGTCCCAGATTGTAGTTGCAGGTCCTGAAAACTTGCAACAGGTAAAGGATCTTACAAGACAAAGTGTTGTTCTGATAACTGGCACAGTGCAAGAATCCAAAGCACGAGACTTTGCATATGAGATAAAAGCAGAGAAAGTTGAGATTTTATCACGAGCAGTTCATCCATTGCCAATAGACCCATTGGGTAGACTGGAAAGTGGAATTGATAACAGATTAAACGCAAGGGCACTTGATCTTCGAAATCAAAAGACTGCATCAATTTTTAAGATACGACACAATGTTCTTCTTTGCATACGCAAGGTGTTAACCGAACATGGGTTTCTTGAGGTAAATACTCCAAAAATTATTGGCAGCGCAAGTGAAGGTGGTGCAAATTTATTTTCTCTAAAATATTTTGACAAGCAAGCATATCTTGCACAGAGCCCGCAATTGTACAAGGAACAATTGACACTTGGCCTTGAAAGAATATTTGAGATTTCATCGTTTTACAGGGCAGAAAAATCTCATACTGTAAGACACCTGACAGAGTTCACAAGTGTTGACATTGAAGCTGCGTTCATGGATTACATTGATGTGATGGAAATTTTAGAACAGTTGGTTGTATCTGTCTTTGAACATGTGGAAAAGACATGTGTCCAAGAACAAAAGAACATGGGGATAGAAATCAAAAAACCCACGACTCCTTTTGACCGGGTTACGTACAAACAGGCAATAGAAGAGCTTGGAAAACAAGGCCTTCCGCTTGCATTCGGTGATGACTTGCTTGATTCTCATTTGAGAAAACTCGGAGAGATTCATCCTGGATTTTACTTTTTGACTGACTGGCCACTCAAACTAAAGCCGTTTTACATACATGAAAAAGAAGATGACCCGTTGGTCTCAAAATCATTTGATCTTCAGTATGGATACCTCGAGTTATCATCCGGTGGAAGAAGACTCCATGATCCTGCCAGAGTAAAAGAAAGACTGGTGGAGCAAGAGCTAAACCCGGCACAATTTGAGGACCATTTGAAGGCATTTGACTGGGGAATGCCGCCTCATTCTGGATGGGGCTTGGGACTAGATAGGCTGATGGCAGTTCTGACACAAATTGATAATGTCAGAGAAGTGGTTCTTTATCCCCGTGACCCAGAACGGTTATTTCCATAAAAAGATAAATTTTGACAAAACCCCAGATTACTTGTGCAACAGTGTGATTTTTGCGGCTCTGAGTTTGGGGACAGGACATGCTACTTTTGTGAAAAACATTGTTGTACTTCATGCATGACTGATGACAGGACACGGTGCAAGCGTTGCTATATTGCAAAACGAAAACTCGGATGGAGAATTTTCAAGAAAAACAAAGTACTGCTTGGGTTTATTGCATTTGTCTGGGCGTATACTGTATTTCCTGTACCGTTCATCAAAGGAATTGATCCTACATTTTACTGGATTTCACTGGGGGTTGCAATAATGATAATGGTTCCAATAAGTCTTGCAATGTTTTTCTGGTCAAGAGAGCCACCAGTATCTGATCTCAAGTGATTCTAGATATCACATTTTGCGTAAACTCTTTGGTACTCTTGTTTCCGCCAATATCTTTTGTCTTTATTCCGTCTTTGACAATTCCATAAACTGCATCCTCGATACTTTTTGCAGCACTCTGGCATGACTTGTCGTTATTTTTTATTCCAAGCCATTCAAACATCATCTTTGCAGACAAGATAAACGAAGATGGGTTTGCAACTTGCTTTCCTGCAATGTCAAAAGCTGCACCATGTACTGGCTCAAACAATGCAAACTTGTCTCCAATGTTTGCAGCAGGCGCCATACCCAGTCCTCCCACTACTTGAGATGCCTCGTCTGATAGTATATCACCAAACAAGTTTGTGGTAACAATTACATCAAAAGCCTCTGGCTGTCTTATTAGATTCATGGCACAGGCATCAACATACATGTGCTCGAATGCAATCTTTGGGTAATCCTTTGATACTTGCTCACATGTCCTTGCAAACAAACCATCTGTCTTTCTCATTACGTTTGACTTGTGAACACAAGTGACTTTTCTTTTTCCGTTTCGCTGCTCTGCGGTACCAAATGCATGTCTTGCAATTCTCTCTGATGCACTCTTTGAGATTGATCGTAATGCTATGCTGGTATCTCCTACATCAAACTCCATTCCTGTGTATAGATCCTCGGTATTTTCTCTGACTATGACCATGTCGATGTTTTCCTTTAATGCAGGCATGTTTGGATATGACTTGGCAGGCCTGATGTTTGCATACAAGTCTAGTAATCTTCGTAATACTACGATAACATCTGCTGCACTTTCTCCAACCGGTGCTTTAAGACATGCATCAGATTTTTTTATTGTATCTAACGTTTCATCTGGTAATGCCTTGCCAGTTTTTTCTAGTGCAGCGTCTCCTGCTTGTAACTTTGTAACTTGTACCTTTACTCCCATCTTGTCGTTTACTGTATCCAGTACATCAATTACTGATTCTGATAATTCGGGGCCTATGCCGTCGCCCGTGATGAGTGCTATCTTGTACATCTATTGTCCCAGGTTTTTTTGTTTGAGAATTTTTTTGAGCATGATCCTGTTTATGCCGTCTATCATTGCCTGTACACTTGTAATTACAATATCTTCTCCTACTGATTTTGCAGATGCTTGGTTGCCGTATGGGTCTTCAACTTTGATGGTAACCTCACACAATGCTTCAGAGCCACCTGAGATTGAATCTAGTCTATAGTCCTTTATTCTTACTTTGGATATCTCTCCAGTGATTTTTTGTATTGCATTAATTGATGCATCTACAGGACCTACTCCATAATCTGTACTGATGAAATCCTTGCCTTCGATGTTTAATTTTACAAATGCATATGGCATGTTTCCAATGCCTGTTGATACTGAAAAGCCAACTAGGTGGACCAGTCTCTTCAATCCTGGCTGTTGCATGACCTCTCCTGCAATTCCCAAGAGCTCAACATCTGTTACATGCTTGCCTTGGTCTCCAAGTTTTTTGACCTTTTCCAAGATTTCGTGGCTCTGCTCCTTTGAGGGCTGGATGCCATATTCTTCAAGCATTGCTGATATTCCGTGTGCACCTGCATGCTTTCCTACCTGGAACCATCTTGTTCTGCCTACTAGTTCTGGACTGATTGGCTCATACGTCAATGGATTGTTTAGTACACCGTGGGTGTGAATTCCTGATTCATGGCCAAATGCATTTTCTCCAACTATTGCCTTGTTTGGCTGGACCTGGATTCCTACTGTCTTTGAAATATATCGCGAGGTTTCGTAAAGAAGCTTGGTCTTGATGTTTGTTTCATATTTTTTATCAAACTGTAGACACTGTAATCCCATGACTAGTTCCTCTAATGATGCATTGCCTGCTCTTTCTCCAATTCCGTTGATTGTAACATGTGCACATTGTGCACCGGCTTGAATTGCAGATATTGCGTTTGCTACTGCTAGTCCAAAGTCATTATGACAGTGGACACTTACTGGCAAGTGGGTTGCGTCAATTGTATCTCTTGTAATTTCTGCAATGTATTGTGGAGTGGAATATCCTACCGTATCTGGAATGTCTAGTCTGTCAGCTCCTGCCTCGGTTACTGCCTTGAATACTTTTTTTAGGAAATCTCTATCTGTTCTTGTGGCATCTTCTGCTGAGAATTCCACCTTCATTCCAAGTGACTTGGCATACTGTACTGCATCAACTGCTTTAGCTAATGCTTGCTCTCTTGTGAGTTTTAGTTTGTACTGGAGATGTATGTCAGACGTTGCAATAAAAGTATGAATGTATTTTAATCCAACTGCAGCAGCTGCGTCAATGTCTTTTTTTTCAGTTCTTGCCAATCCGCAAATTTCTGCATGTAACCCTGCTCCAGCTATTGACTTGATTGCCTGTCTTTCTCCGTCTGATATTATTGGAAATCCTGCCTCGATTGCATCAACACCAAGCTCGTCTAATTTTTGTGCGATTGCAATTTTCTGGTCTGGGGTCAAGGCTACGCCTGGGGTCTGCTCTCCATCCCTTAACGTGGTATCAAAAATTCTAACCTTCATCCCCATATCCTCTTGCTAGTGCACAAATACCTGTTCTTGCCATCTCCAAGATTCCATATCCTTTCACAAGATCTGTTAATGCATTAATTCTATCAGGAGTTGCGGTAATCTCTACTATGATTGATGACTTTCTGACATCATGGACATCGCACTTGAATGCATTTGCAAGGTCTGTTATTTCCTTGATATCTGTAGGCTTTGAGACTTTTAATTTCATCATGACAAGCTCACGGTATACACTCTTTTTCTCGTCTAATAGTTTTACTTCTAATGTATCAATCAACTTGTCTAATTGTTTTATTATCTGATTGAGTTGCTTTTCATCTGCCTCTGTGGTTATAGTCATTCGGGATACCTCTGGGTTTTCAGTTACCCCTACTGATATGCTGTCAATGTTGTAATTTCTTGATCTAAACAAGTTTGTAATCTTGAACAAGACACCTGGCTTGTTTTCTACTAGGACGGAAATTATTGACCACATGGTATCTTCACTATGATGGTAAGATCATATCCTTAAGTGATGTTCCTGGGGCAACAAATGGTAACACGTCTTCTTGTGGGTCGATTGGTATGTCTATGACTGTGGCAACATTACTCTTTATTGCTGTCTGGACTGCCTTGCCAATCTCATCAAGTGTCGTGGCTCGTATTCCCTGTGCTCCATATGCTTCTGCTATTTTTACATAATCAGGACAGTTCTTGAGGTCTACACCAATCATCCTCCTGTCGTAAAATGTTCTCTGCCACTGGGCCACCATGCCAAGTGTAAAATTATTTAGCAAGAATACGATAACTGGAATGTCTTCTAGTACAGATACTGCAAGTGAGTTTTCTGTCATGTTGAAACTTCCCTCTCCTGCGATGTCTAACACTGGGACATCTGGCTTGGCTGCCTTGGCACCTATTGCGGCTGGAAATCCCCAACCCATTGTTCCAAGACCTGTGGAGCTGAAAAATGTACCAGGATGTATCACATCAAAGAATAATGATGCCCACATTTGGTGCTGTCCAACTTCGGTAGTGACAATTGACTGTGCAGGTAATACTTCTCTTAATTTTTTGAGAACTTTTGATGCTGCTAATGGATGTGGATGTATCTTGAGATTTTCTCTATAGTAGTCCTTTGTCTCCTTTACTCTTTTTGCCCATGCACTCTCTCCGTTGCGCTTGATTGCTTTTTGGATTAGCATCTTGACCATTATTCGAAGTGATGTCTTTACATCGCCTACTACTGCGACATTTGTTGTCTGGTTCTTTCCTATCTCTGCAGGGTCTACGTCCATGTGGATGATTTTCAAGTTTCTTTCAAACTCTTCAAATGTTCCAACTGACCTGTCTGAAAATCTTGAACCACATGCTAGTACACAGTCAGCTTCTGTCATCAGCTTGTTTGCTTCTGCGTGTCCGTGCATTCCTATTGGTCCAAGTGAGAGAGGGTGGTTCTCTGGGAACGATCCCTTTCCTTTGAAAGTGGTAACTACTGGAATCATGAGCAACTCTGCAATTGACTGGAGTTCTGCAAATGCGCTTGATATTATGACTCCTCCTCCTGCAAGAATTATTGGCCTTTCTGCAGACAAGAGCATCTCTGTTGCGCGCTCTATCTGTGTAATGTCTGGGTCAACCCATGGATGATATCCTCTAATTTTTACTTCGGTTGGAAAATGTACCTCTGCTTCATTTTGTTGTACATCTTTTGGAATGTCTATCAATACTGGTCCTGGTCTTCCAGTTGATGCAATGTAAAATGCCTTTTTTACTACCTCTGGAATTTCATTTGGAGTCATTGGCTGGAATGCATATTTTACAATAGGGTTTGTAATTCCGATGATGTCACTTTCCTGAAATGCATCACGTCCAATCATCTTTGATGGTACCTGTCCTGTGATTGCAATCATTGGTGCAGAATCTGCCTGGGCAGTTGCAATTCCTGTAACAATATTTGTTGCACCAGGACCTGATGTTGCAAAGCATACTCCTGGTCTTCTGCTTACTCTACCAAAACCGTCTGCCATGTGCGAAGCTGATTGCTCATGTCTTACAAGTACATGACGGATGTTGCTCTTGTAGAGCTCGTCATAGATTGGCAAGTTTGCACCTCCCGGTAACCCGAAGGCAATTTCCACGCCTTCTTTTTCCAAAGCGATCATCAAAGACCTAGCACCTGATATTTTTTCCATAATTTTCTATCTCCGAAAATGGCTGTATCTTACAGCACAAGCTCGACTGGCAACAAAATACTTGAAATGCTTGTCGAGTCTACTTTTGTCATACTTATCTGATGATTTTTGCGTCTAAAATTATTAATAAATATATTGTTGGCAAAAAGTGCCTAAAACAGTCAAAAACTGGGTTTTACCAATATGTAAAGCGTCTAGGCATGAGATGGTAAATACCATGTCATAAGACTTAAACTAGATTTACCTCAAACAATACCGATTTTGAGCGACAAAGACGATATTCTTGATATCATAACTACATTTTTCAATGCTGGAAAAACAAAAAATGTTGCACCATTGAGTGTCATTCAGCTAGATGATCCTAGGTTTTCTGCATACAGTGATGTGCCGCCTTTTGATCTAAAAGACTTTGCAACTACTAGTGCACTTGAACAACTTCGATTTGTCAGCATCTCTGATTATGATTTCGAATTAAAAAATATGCGAGTGGATATATTTGAAAACTTTGCAATAGTGACTTTTAATGTGAAACAATCAGGTATGATTGTGGACAATTATAGTTTCAGAGGCCAACACATGACCATGGAGAGCAGGGCAACCTTTGTCTTGGGAAAATATGCCAAATGGAAGATTGTTCACCTACACTTGACTAAAATTTCAGAGTAGCTATTTTTTTGGTTTGCTCTTTGGAGCAGGCTTGCTTTTTTGAGGAGAGTCGTTTTTTAGTTTTTTGAAAATTTCATGTGCTTCTTTTGCTGTAGCTCTTTGGTGCACTATTGCTCTTACTGCCTTTATCATTGCCACTGGATGGTCATTTTGCCAAATGTTTCTTCCCATGTCAACTCCTGATGCGCCTGCATGTAATGCATCATGTGTCAAGTTGAATACGTCCATTTCTGTTGCAAGTTTTGGACCGCCTGCAATTATTACTGGTACCGGGCATGATGTTACAACTTTTTCAAAGTTTTCACAATAGTATGTCTTGACTAGATGTGCACCAAACTCTGCAGCCATCCTGCATGCTAGCGACAAGTATCTTGCATCTCTTTTTTCTAGTTCTTTTCCTACTGCTGTTACTGCAAGTACTGGTATTCCATATTCTTCGCCCTCATTGACAAGATTGCCTAGGCTGACAAGTGACTCGTGTTCATGAGTTGCTCCTACAAATATTGACATTGCAAGTGCTGATGCATTTAGTCTGATTGCTTCTTTTACAGAAGTTGTAATTTTTTCATTTGAGAGGTCTTTGCCGATAATGCTTGCTCCTCCTGAGACTCGAAGCACTACTGGCACTGGAAAGTTTGCATCAACAGATGTTCTTAAAACACCTCGTGTAAGCATAAGAGAATCTGCAAATGGTAATAGTGGGGCTATGGTCTTTCTTGGTACCTCAAGTCTTTCTGTTGGTCCAAGGAAGTAACCGTGGTCTACAGCTAGCATCACACCGCGTCTGTTTTGTGGTTTGATTATTTTTGCTAGTCTATTTTTAAGTCCCCAGTCCATAACATCATCGAAAAAATTTGCCTTAGTTAAGCGTTTCTGAATTTGTAATTATTATTTTCATGGAGTCGTTTCCTTGATGCGCATAATCCAAAGCTTTTGCAGAATCCAAAAGAGAAAACTTGTGCGTGATAAGTTTTTTCACGTTGATTGTTCCTTGCTCTATCAATCTGAATGCCTCGTTTGTGTCATTTTCAGAAGCAGCATAGCTTGGCGTGATGGTGATTTCTTTGGAATACACCTTGCTCATTTCAAGTGAGATCTTGACATCTTTTGTGGGAACTCCAAACATCATTACTGTACCACCTTTTCTTACAAGATCGATTGCCTGAGAAATTGCATTGACACTTCCAGTTGAAACCATTGCAATATCTACTCCGCGGTTCTGGGTCTTTGCAAGAATTTTTTGATATGCATCTGGATCATCTGATCTTATTGCATCCGTTATGCCAAATTTTTTTGCAAAGCCCAATCTAAAATCATTAATGTCAAGACAAAATATGTTATCTATCCCGTAGGCCTTGCTTAGCATTAGATGCATGAGACCTGTTGGGCCTGCACCCAAAATTGCAATTGAATCTCCTTTCTTGAATTTTATCTTGTTCCATGCTCTTATGCAGCATGCAAGGGGTTCCATCATTGCTGCCTCTTCAAAGGATACATGGTCTGGCAGTTTTATGACTCCACCATGTGATACGTTCCATTGGGGAACGATAAACTCTTCAGCTAGTCCACATGGTTCCAGATTTGTCTCCGAATATTTCTGACACATGGTTTCGTTTCCATGTGTACAAAAGTGACATGAATAGCATGGAACGTGATGATGAGTAAACACCCTGTCTCCCTTTTTAAAATTGGTAACACCATTGCCTACTTCAGAGACGATACCTGAAGGCTCGTGGCCAAGTCTCATGGAAGGCTGGCTGTATTTGCCATAAATTTTCTCAAGGTCTGACCCGCATACTCCACAGGCTTTCATGGAGACTAGGATCTCGCCACTGCCAATCTGTGGTCTTTCCACATTTTTTATCTGGACATCAGACGGTCCCAAAACATGTGCTGCCTTCATTATATCCATGAGACTTGGCTACAGTTTTATCTTTTCCGAAGTCTTGGGCGTGTAAAGATTTTAGAAATTAAAACAATGGTTCCATGCTGTAAATTAAATAGGACCTATTTCTGAGACACAACCATGGATTTGTGGCGCGATATTGAAACTGGTCCCAAAGTACCAGCAGTGATAAACGTTATAGTAGAAATTCCAAAAGGTTCACAGAACAAGTATGAGTATGACAAAAAGCATGGTGTCATAAAACTTGACCGAGTATTGTTTTCACCGTTTTTCTATCCGGGAGAATATGGAATAATTCCACAGACATTTGCAGAAGACGGGGACCCGATGGATGCAATTGTTCTTGTTACCAATCCAACATATCCTGGTGTTCTAATTGAGTCACGTCCAATCGGAATGCTCCAGATGAAAGATGGTGGTGAGATGGATGACAAGATTTTATGTGTTGCAAAAGATGACATACGATTTGAGAATGTAAACGACATATCAGATCTTCAGAAGCATGTCACAAAGGAGATTGGACACTTTTTTGCAACATACAAGCAGCTTGAAGGAAAGAAAGTTGAGGTGCTTGGATGGAAAAATGCAGCAAGTGCCAAAAAGGCGATATCTGCTGGAATAAAGTTATATCAAAAGACCTTCAAAAAGTAGGCAACTGTTTAATTCTCTGATAAAAAAATCCAAACAAAAATGGTATTAACCCGTATTGTAAATCAGATGTATCATGAATGAAGGGGATAGCGCACCAGATTTTGAACTTGTATCCCATGATGGTAGTACAGTAAAACTTGGCTCATTTCAAGGCAAGAAAAATGTCGTCTTGTGTTTTTACCCTAAAAACCACCTGTTTGCGTGCCCTTCAAAAAAAGTATTCCAGATGGCAGAGGCAACAATTGCTGCCTATCCGAAGATAAAAGAACATGATGCTGAGCTCTTTGCAATCTCTGTAGATACTGTCCAGGATCAAAAAAAGTTTGTAGAAGAATATGGAGTACCATATAGTCACCTAAGTGATACGGCAAAAACTGTCTGTAAATCTTATGCTGGGCTCAACATTGCAGGACTTGCAAAAAGATCCACTTTTATCATTGACAAGAATGGCAAAGTCGCAAAAATTTTCAGAGACATCAGTCCGGAAAAACATGGCCAAGAAATAATTTCATCACTGCAGAACTTGAAATAATTCGATTTTCACAGATTCAATATATTTTTAAAGATGTGAGTTAAGACTTGACTTGTGCTAGATTTAGTAGCCAAGAAAATTTTCCTTACTAAAGGTAAGGGCGTTCATGCTGATCGATTGACAAGTTTTGAATATGCATTACGAGATGCAGGAATTGCCGGAACAAATTTGGTTTTGATCTCAAGTATATTTCCGCCTGGCTGTAAGGTGATTCCAAAAGCTGAGGGACTAAAATTAATCAGACCTGGCAGCGTGACTTTTGCAATCTATTCGAGACAAGAGAGCAATGAACCACATAGGTTGATGGCTGCATCTGTTGGAATTGCCGAGCCAAAGGACAAGACAAAGTATGGTTATCTCTCAGAATATGTCTCATTTGGAGAGACTGAAAAGGAAGCAGGTGACTATGCAGAAGACATTGCAGCACAAATGCTTGCATCATCACTTGGAATTTCATTTGATGTCAACAAGAGCTGGGATGTAAAAAGACAACAATGGAAGATATCTGGGCAAATATACAAGACAAGAAACATAACCCAGAGCGCAGTCGGTGACGCAAAAGGTCAATGGACTACGGTATTTACAGCAGCTGTATTAATTCTCTAAATTCTTATCTTCGTTTCATGAACAAGTATACTGCAGCTCCGCCTGCTGCAACGATTCCAATTAAAACGTAAATGGAATAGTTAGAAACTTTTGAAACTGGTGGTGGGGATGTACTGTTATCTTGTCCGGATACATTATCTGTTGGCATTGTATTGCCTAACGTCAGAAAGGCTTGGTTACTTGTAACTGATGTATCTTTTCCAAACAGGTATACTGCAGATACCTTTTGTCCGTACTCTGGGTCTATTATCCATCCTGGCTTTGTCAGGTCTGTTGGAAACTTTTGACCGTCCTTGATTGCACTTGGAGCCAAATCTCCTCCATGGTTTGTGATTGCAATGTTCTCATTTGATATTGCAGTTACATCTAAAATGGAATTCAATGGAAAGAATCCCACATCAAAGTAAGTTGATCTTTGAAGCTTGTCAACTCCAAACAATTCTAGTGGCTTGACTGTGGTGACTGGACCAGTGATTGGTACTTGTTTTGATACTTGTAACTGATAGAGTGATGCTCCTTGTCCAGGAGTGATAACAAACGTTACAGTGGAATTGGAATCCTGTGCCATCTTTTGTGCTGCAGTAAAAAATCCTCCGTCATCACGAATTTGTTTTGGAATCAAGATTGCAGTCAGTCCATCAAAAAGATATGAAGAATCAGGTCTTGACATTGTATATATGACAGATATTGTCCTGTTTCCAGATACTGTACCGGATGTACCTAGAGCACTACTCAGGTCTCCTTTTGGATTTACATAGACGCTGTTAAATTGTGCATTTGTTGCAAATGCCTTGTTTATGTTATCGATAAGACTGTCTCCTACTTGTTTTGCTTCTGCTTGGATTTTGTTGATGTCATAAGTTTCTACAAGGGAAGGGGAAACAATGTTTACCAAGATGCATCCTTGGTCCTGAACTCCCACGATGCAATTTTCTGCGTTTGTAATTACAACTGATGTTACGTTTGCAGTGTTTTGTATCTTCACGCTAAGATCTGCTGGGACTCGCATCTCTACTGGACTTGTTGATGCTAGGGTGACAAACGCCGTGGTCTTGTTCTGTACTTTTTCATCAACTAGTATGTGAGCTGTTTCACGGTATGATGCAAGTTGAGGCTGTTGTGCATATACTGAAACAAATGAAGTCAAAAGTAACGTGAAAATAATAGACAACGCAAGAATGCTTTTCAATTACAGCAATTTTTTGAAATCGAACTATTAAGTTATTCTCTTAATTTTTCTATCTTTATTGCAAACCTCTGGAATGGCTCTTCCTTGTAATGGCTTTTGCAGACAAGCATCGTCTGTTGTGGGTCTGGCCCGCAATCATAAGTGATCAAGTACTCGGGTTCTTTATTGCAGCATCGTGGATATTTCACTTGGCAAGTAATGGTTGTCATAAAATAAAATAGTATTGAGAGAACAAAAACATCCTAAAAGACTCAAACTAGCGGATTTTAAACCATCATGGTAATACCGCTCAAAGGTACAATAATTACTAGAAGAATCCTCCAGATGTAGATACAACGTCTAAAATATTTTCAGTGTCATTCAATATTTGTCGAGGATCTTTAAAGTTTAACTTGTGATAAATTTGAAGGATAACTAATATACTATTTCTTTATATTTATCTCATGACTGCAAGACAGGAAAATATTTCAGACATTACACACCACCTAGAACAATTCAAAAAAATTAGAACCCATACTCTGGAACTTGTTACAACATTAGAAAAGGATGATTTTGTGGTGCAGACTGCAGTATTTATGAGCCCGCCAAAGTGGCATCTTGGACATGTAAGCTGGTTCTATGAGGTCATCATGAATAAGATAGACCCAAAATACGAGTTTTTCTCTCAGGAACTTTCCAAGGTTCTAAATTCATACTATCAAGCATTTGGTGAACCTCATGAGAAGGCTAAACGAGGAATTCTATCAAGGCCCACTGTTGATGAAACACTACAGTATTTTAATACCATAAATAAAAAAGTAGAAGATTTTCTCAAAAAATCACAAATTGATAAAAATGAAATCTATCTTTTCAAAATGGCATTTAATCATGAATGTCAACACCAGGAACTACTACTATATGATCTACAAAATCTGCTTGCCAGCACATATAGACCAATAAAACAAAACACTCTTCCAAAACCATCCCCTGTAGAAAAAAAATCAATTAAAATTACAGGCGGAATATACGAAATGGGATATAATGGGTCTGACTTTTGTTATGACATTGAACTTCCAGAACACAAAGTTTACTTAAATCAATACTCGATTGACGTATTTCCTATAACAAATGCAGATTATCTAAAATTTGTTGAAGATGGAGGTTATGAAGATTTTAGATTTTGGCTTGCTGATGGTTGGGATGTTTTAAAGAAAAACAATTGGAAAGCTCCAATGTATTGGGAACAAGAAAACGGGAATTGGTTACGCCATGACTTTAGAGGAAAACAAAAACTAAATCCAAACGAGCCAGTTTGTAATGTCAGCTATTATGAAGCAGATGCATACTGCAAGTGGGCAAAAAAGAGATTACCGACAGAGGCAGAATGGGAAAAAGCATCTTGCTGGAACGAAGATAAACAGATAAAGACAATTTATCCATGGGGAAATGATCTTCCTACAGAAAACCATGCAAACCTATTGGAATCAAATTTGTGGTCGCCTTCCCAAATTGGGTCTTATCCACTAGGTAAAAGCTACTATGGAATACACCAGATGATGGGTGATATCTGGGAATGGACCTCTTCCGAGTTTATAGGTTATCCAGGCTTCAAGTCTGGCTTTGCAGAATACAACGACAAGTGGTTTGCCAACCAAAAGGTACTTCGAGGTTCATCATTTGCTACCCCGAAATATTCAATCAGAAACAGCTATAGGAATTTCTTTAAACTTGATGAAAGATGGATGTTTGCAGGTTTTAGATGCGTGGAAGACATATGATTACAAAACAAAAACTAGTAATTAAAAATTATAAAAAAATTGCAGTAACTCCCAGGTTTTGTTATTTCCAACCAAAGGCTGAACTTAAGTCCACAATTGCTCAAGAAATTTCATATAGCTTGTCACAAAAAAACAAATTCATTCATCCAAAGTTTTTCTATGATGCAGAAGGCTCTATTCTGTTTGAAAAAATTTGTAGTTTGCCTGAATACTATGTCACAAGAACAGAAATAGAAGTTCTGAGTTCAATAAAGTCAGAATTATCAAAATATCTTGTTGGAGATTATGCACTAGTAGAATTAGGAAGCGGCTCATCAATTAAAACAAGAAAATTATTAAAAATTTTAACTGCAAAACAAAATGATGTCGAATATTATCCGATTGACATTTCAAACATACTAAAAGACAGTTCAATTAATTTGCATGACGAATATGACAATTTGAAAATAACTGGAATCATTGATCAATATGAAACAGGATTGAAGTTCATAAGGCATCTAGACCACAAAGAAAAGATTGTCGCATTTTTGGGTTCTAGTCTTGGTAACTTTGATCCGGAAAATGGAATTGAATTTCTTAGAAAAATTCGTTCCTCTATGAGAAACGGTGACCTGTTCTTGCTTGGTATAGATTTAGTAAAAGATACAAAAATACTGGAAAATGCATATAATGACTCAAAGGGTGTTACTGCAAACTTTAACCTCAATTTACTGTCAAGACTTAACCGAGAATTAGCAGCAGACTTTGATAGTGACAAATTTGAGCATGTGGCCATTTTTAATAAAACCCAAAAAAGAATTGAAATGTATCTGAAATCAAAAATAAAACAGGAAGTTTTTATCTCTAAACTCAATCTTTTGTTAAAATTCAAGAAAAAAGAATTAATCCATACTGAATTTTCCTACAAATATACAATACCACAAATCAAAAAAATGGCTGAAAAAACAGGATTCAAACCGATACAAATTTGGACAGATAAAAAAAATTATTTTGCTGTTGTATTGTTTTCGGTGGATGACACATGAAAAAATCATGTGATCACTTTAACGGTGTAAAGGAAAACATATTCCCCAAGACAGAAGGCTGTGAAGAATGTGAAAAAGAAGGGACTGAATGGGTTGAATTAAGACTCTGTCTTGCATGTGGACATGTAGGCTGCTGCGATTCATCAGTAGGAAGACATGCAACAAACCATTTTAAAAAAACTGGACATCCTGTAATGGCTGCATTACCAAATTTTTTATGGAAGTGGTGTTATGAACATAAAACCTATTCTTAAGGCTAGTTTTACGAGTGCAAATATTGTCTAAAGAAAAATCATATGCTGAGTGGAACTAAAAAATGCGCTATACAGTAGCATGTCCGGCCCGATACATCCCTTTTTAAACTAGAAGAATTCTACTACAATTTTTTAAATTATGTTTGTCCAGTACCTTACAATGAACAAGTACCTTGTTCTAATAATCTCAGGATCTGCAATACCTGCTGCACTCTTAACCTTGACATTCTTGGTTTATTATGATTTTTTCACTCCGGTTGCAAACGAAAATAACTATGGCATAAAGGCAACGGTAATGAAGTGGCCTCCATCATGGGAGTGTCCTAACATATGTCCAGAGTATGAGATTCGTCTCAGTGCAGAAAAAAATGTAGCTATCTCCGAAGTTTATGTCTGCAAGGTGATATGTCTAAAGCAAAGGGGCGTAGTTTTGGATATGGTAAGGATGCCATACACTAACATGGCAATTGAAAGTAGCTTTGTGCCGTGGCATGTTGGAGATAACGTAGAAATATGGTTGAAGGTATCTCCTATCCATTTTGATGGCGGCATGAGTTACTCTGATTACGAAGCAAAGATGGTAGATTTGGGTATTTCTAAAGTTGGTGCAAGCTAGAAAATGAAGACGCTACATCTTTCAATTATAGGAATAACTCTGATAGTTGCTGGAGTGATTTTGGCAATGTATGGTTATGAGTTATGTGCACATTATTTCTGTCTAGGCATGCACTGTCAAAGTTGTCAAATATCTGAACCTATCAGCAATCTTACAATCTATACTGGTATGGCTGTAATGTTGGGAGGTGTTGGTTTTTTGGTTTATTCTAAGAAAAAATAGTACGATTTACAGACATAAGTCTGACTACCTCGAACCGGAATTACAAATTCAAAATATGTTGAATAAAGTCATACAAAAAAGTAAGGTAAAATACATTCAATGAAATAATATTGAGGACGAAAATGCTCTTTGGGCTCAAACTTGTGGATTTTGAACCAATGTTATAACATACGTCAAAGATGTAGAATTATTAGAAGAAAGATGTTCAATTTTTTATATCAAATATGTTCAGTACGGATACAACATGAGAACTCGACGATGTATCAAAATATGCGGTAAATTCTACTACAAGATCATTTCATAGAAAAGCTTCGCACGTATTTTAAACAATAAAACTACCAAAAAATAATGATGAAATCATTCTTCAAAAAAAATCCATATACAACTGTTAGAAACATCACCATGATTCTTGGTATGATTACTGCAATATCATTAATCTCACTTGGGATGGCACATGATGTATTTGCTGATGATGTTGTAATATCAGATCAGTTATCATGTGTTAGCGTAGGAGGTGTTTGGGATTCTACAGCTAACACTTGTACTTTCGATAATTCGTCAACTGGTTCGTTTATTAACTACAGCGAGACCCTTAGCTGTTCCGGCATAGTATTGAAGGTTAACGGAGGACTTCTTGTGGAATTAACAGGCACTCTAATTGTCAAACCGGATTGTACACTTGATGATCATGGCTTTACCGTCAGCAACGGTACAATCATCAATGAAGGAAAGTTCAATAACTTTGGTGGCATTGAGATCACGAACATTTTCAACAACACTGGTATTTTTAACAACAATAGCACATTTCAAAATTACAACAGCGGCTTTCCTACTGTACTTATCAATAGTGGAACTATAAACAACTACTATTCAATTGGAAATGGAGATATTATCAATAACTATGGAACTATCAATAATAACGTAGGAGCAGCCATAACAGATAGAGATCTCATTAGTAACAAAATAGGTGGAATCCTCAACAACGATGGAACAATCTACATCCTTCCTTATTTTGTAGATGGAGTGGACCACCCATTATTTTATGGCACCATAGATAATTATGGCTCAATCAATAACAACGCAGATGCCATAATAGACAATGAAAGTATTCTCAATAATGAATGTGGTGGAACCATTGTCAACAATGGAAAAATTACTGGCAATCAAGTCAACAATACTTCTTGTCAAACCAATACCGTTCCTTCATCACCAACTAATCTTACCGCAACAGGCAAGATGACACATATCGACCTAATCTGGACTGCACCAAGTGATAATGGCGGAACACCAATTCTGGGATATATCATACAAAGATCAACTGATAACGGTACAACATGGTCAACCATTGTATCTAACACAAACAGCACTGGAACAGCATACACTGATTCACATCTAATACCGGTCAAGGTTTACACATACCGTGTCTCTGCAATAAATTCCGTGGGTACAAGCGACCCATCTAATATTGTATCTATAAAACCTCTTTCAAAACCTCATCCTGTCTCCGAATCTAAAACGGATGAAATCCATTCTAAGTGACATCTTATTCATGACCTGAAGTTGTCTGAATTTGTAATCCCATCATACAAAAAAGTAAGGTAAAATATATTCAATGAAATAGTATTGAGGGCAAAAATCCGTTTTAGTTCTAGTTCAAATCCAGCCGATCCATCCCTTTTAAACTAGAAGAATCATACACCAATTTTTTAAAGATTGAAGGTCGAAGAATAACATATTTTGAAAACAGAAAATATTTTGATAATTGCAATAATTGGATTCGGACTAGCTTTGTTATTATCACATACTCCTGTAAACGCACAAGATCAGAATTCACAATACCCTCGTGGTGTTGGAAGCAATTCAAGTGTACTTTACAATTCGGTAGGTCTTTCTTACCAACAATGTCAGAACAAAATAGGCGACGATCTACAAAAAACTGCGGATTCACTTGATAGGGGCAAAGCAGTAGCACTCGCTCTTACTTCTACTGAATTTCAATCAAAGGTTTCAGGTCACAAGTATGCCTTGACCATTGTCTCAACTAATGACACATGGGACAATTCTCTATGTGGCGATGTAAAACTAACGGCAGTAGGCGTAGGATTCAACCTCCTTGATACTCCTGACACATACATCGAGTCTATTGGAGTTGCAGAGGATCCAAGTCTAAGCAAGATCAGTGAAGTTAGCACTGCTATAACTCCAATTTGTCATGATAACTGTCCTCCGGCGTCACCACCAGCAGCTTGGAGTGATTTTGTCCCGGATATTGCTTCTGATTTTTTTCCAGTAGGGCGAGTAATACCTAATGCCACATTACCTGTTAGCGTAAATATTGCAAATGCAGGAAATTCTACACTGTATTATGTACATCTTGCGTTTGTCGATTCGCCGCTTTTACGGAACTTTCAAACCCCGAATGAAAACTTTACTCTTAGGGTAGGTGAAGAAAAAACGATCTCTGGAACAGTATCATTACCTTCTCAGATATCAAATATATCAAGCACTCTCAACTGGATGATTTATGCAAAGAACCAAGAAGGTATTATGGGTTCCAAAGAATTTCAGAGAGTAATTAACTTGGCAAATAATTCTTGGCCTGAAGGCACAAGACCTTCTGAAAGAATTTTATCACCACTGAAGCAAGATGTTCCCGTAAACGACATTTTATGCAAAGCAGATCTACAGTTAATCATAAAGATGGAGGACAACACTCCAGCATGTGTTACACCAACGACTAGGCACAAATTGATTGAGCGAGAGTGGGGTGAATCACTAGAAAATTTGCTATCAACTCCACTAAAAATAGAGATAACTGGATTGAATCAGAGCTATGTTTCTGGTCAACCAATTACTACAATAGTAAAGTATACTGGGTATGAGCACGGCGGGGTCTATCCAGACATGAAAATCTTGGATCCAAACGGAACTCAGATTTGGAGTAATTGTTGTATAACACATACAGAAACTCCTGGAATGCATTTTGGTACTTTTACTTATGCTATGGAAGGACCTACGGGAAAACCAGTCATTAATGAAATAGGCACTTACACAATTATTGCCTCACTTGACAATAAAACAACTAGTGCAAAATTTAACGTGGTTCCATAGAAAATGAAAACTCTAGTCATACAAAAAAGTAAGGTAAAATATATTCAATGAAATAGTTCTCGATCTAAACTCTAGGTTTAAATTATAATGTGCGCATAAGGCCATTGACATCGGTTCAAACCGTAGGGGAACATTGCCTGGCAGTTGGGGGCGCTTGACTGCCAGGCGCTTTTAATTAATAACTTTGGAGAGTCTTTCTGTCTGATTTTTGATGTACTCAAAA
>Ga0134125_10001756_pt1 | contig 26351 bp, 23 predicted proteins | sample KB31751_FD_96464 | JGI IMG/M metagenome (GOLD analysis project Ga0134125, IMG submission 96464) | Terrestrial soil microbial communities with excess Nitrogen fertilizer from Kellogg Biological Station, Michigan, USA - KB3-175-1 | ecosystem: Environmental > Terrestrial > Soil > Unclassified ...
AAAGTGGCCGCTGAGCCACTCAAGGGATCAATCGCAGAAAGAAAGTCGCACATCATCGATAAGCAAAAGTTTTCATGAAGACGAAATCACTAACAATGCTTACTTTTTCCGCAGCCTGCTAGGCGCCTGTTCCAACTGCGTGAAGTTCCTGGAGGGAGTGAACCTCAGACGAATTCTTCGAGCCCAGCGCTTCCACGAGCGCGTGGGCGCCCGTCATCGTGGTAACGCAAGGCACACTGTATTGCAGAGCCGCCTGACGAATTGCCTGCTCGTCAAAATGCGAGGACCGACCGAGCGGCGTGTTGATTATCAAAGCCACACCACCACGCTTGATGTGATCCACGATATTTGGACGGCCTTCGTTGACTTTGAAAACATTCTCGACTTCAATGCCGACTTCGCGCAGCCTCGCCGCCGTTCCGAGCGTGGCCATCATCTTGAAGCCCAGCCTGCTGAGCCGCCGTGCAAGTAACACCGCCTGACCCTTATCAGTTTCATTCACACTGACGAACGCCGTGCCACTCTTCGGCAAAGTTAGTCCAGCGCCAGTCATCGCGCGCGCGTAAGCATCACCAAAGGTTTCGCCAATGCCCATCACCTCTCCGGTCGAGTGCATCTCCGGTCCGAGGATGGGATCGACGCCAGGAAACTTCGCGAATGGAAAGACCGGTGACTTAATGAAGAATCGATTGACGCTCAAGTCTGCCGGCAGCCCGAAATCCTTCAGGCTCTTTCCAGCCATCACCAGCGCCGCAATTCGAGCCAACGGGACACCGGTCGCTTTCGAAACAAACGGAACCGTTCGAGAAGCGCGCGGATTTACTTCAAGCACGTAGACTCGATCGTCCTTGATCGCAAACTGAATATTCATCAATCCACGCACCGACAATGAATCAGCCAGCCTGCGCGTGTAGTGACGCATCGTCTCGATATGATCCGGATCAATTCTCAAAGGCGGTAGCACGCACGAGGAATCACCCGAGTGAATACCTGCTTCTTCGATGTGTTCCTGGATTCCGGCGATCACGCAGGTTGACTCGTCGGCAAGCGCATCCACATCAAACTCCGCAGCCTGCTCCAAAAACTTGTCGATGAGTACCGGACGATCAGGCGTGAAGCCCACCGCGGTGCGCACGTACTGGTCCAGACTCTCCTCGTCATACACGATCGCCATCGCGCGCCCGCCCAGCACGTAGCTGGGACGCACGAGGACCGGATAACCGATGCGACCTGCAACTTCTCTCGCTTCTTCTCCAGTTGAAGCCATTCCGTTCGGAGGTTGAGGAATTCCCAGCTCAACCAGGAGAGCGCCGAAGCGTTTGCGATCCTCGGCAAGATCAATCGAGTCTGGAGACGTGCCGATTATGGGCACGCCGGCCTCATGCAAACGCATGGCGAGATTGAGCGGTGTCTGCCCGCCAAACTGAACTATTACTCCTTCCGGCTTCTCGACATCGACGATATTCATCACGTCTTCGAACGTCAGCGGCTCGAAGTAAAGTCGATCTGAAGTATCGTAATCCGTCGAAACAGTCTCGGGATTGCAGTTCACCATGATGGTTTCAAAGCCGGCTTCGCGAAGCGCGAATGCTGCATGGCAACAGCAATAATCGAACTCGATTCCCTGCCCGATGCGATTGGGACCCGAGCCAAGAATCATTATCTTGCGACGATCGGTTGGCGCAGCCTCATCTTCAGTTTCATAGGTTGAATAAAGGTACGGCGTGAAGGATTCGAATTCAGCGCCACAAGTATCGACACGCTTGTAAACCGGAACGACGCCAAGATTCTTGCGATAGGCTCGAACTTCATCTTCGGTGCGCTCAGTAAGATAAGCCAGACGCCGATCGGAAAGGCCAACCTCCTTGAATGAAAGCAACAAGTCCGCGGGAATCTCTTCGAGCTTGAGTCCTTCAACTGCGCGTTGAATCTCCATCACATCGTGTAACTGCTCGAGAAACCACGGATCGATTCGCGACAGGCGATAGATTTCAGAGATAGGCACGCCGTTCTGCAGCGCGTAAGTGACGTAGGAGAACCGTTGTGAATTAGGCCGCGCGAGCTTTCGCTGCAACTCATCCGCTGAGACATCTTCGAGTCGCAACGGCTTCACTGCTTCCAACGAACGCAGCCCTTTGAACAGAGCTTCCTTGAATGTACGGCCAATCGCCATCACTTCACCGACAGACTTCATCTGAGTGCCGAGCACATCACCAGCGCCGCGAAACTTTTCAAAGTCCCACTTGGGAATCTTGGCCACAACGTAATCGATGGTGGGCTCAAAGGATGCGGGCGTCTTCTTCGTGATGTCGTTGGGAATCTCATCGAGCGTATAGCCGACTGCCAGTTTCGCCGCTATCTTCGCGATCGGAAACCCGGTCGCCTTTGAGGCTAACGCTGATGAACGCGACACGCGCGGATTCATCTCGATGATGCGAATGTCGCCGTTGTCAGGATTGACGGCAAACTGAATATTCGAGCCACCCGTCTCCACGCCAACCTTGCGAATGATCGTGATGGCCATGTCGCGAAGCTGCTGGTACTCAACATCGGTGAGCGTTTGCGCCGGTGCGACGGTGATTGAGTCTCCCGTGTGCACGCCCATCGGGTCGAAGTTCTCAATCGAGCAGATGATGACGACGTTGTCTGCGAGGTCGCGCATCACTTCCAGCTCGAATTCCTTCCAACCCAGGATCGACTCTTCAATCAGCACTTCATGGATAGGCGAAGCTGCCAATCCGCCGCGCACAATTTCTTCAAATTCTTCCGGGTTATAAGCAGTGCCACCGCCGGTGCCGCCAAGCGTAAATGAAGGACGAATAATTGAAGGGTAGCCAGTATTGGCGACAATGGCTTGCGCTTCGTCCCAGGATTTGGCGAAGCCTCCGCTGGGCATCTGCAAGCCGGCTTCATCCATTGCCTGCTTGAAGAGCATGCGATCTTCAGCAACTTTGATTGCCTCGCGCTTGGCGCCGATCATTTCGACGCCGCATTCGTCGAGCACTCCTGATTCGTCTAACGCTATCGCAAGGTTCAGCGCAGTTTGCCCGCCGACCGTGGGCAGCAGCGCATCCGGGCGTTCTTTGCGGATGATGGCTGAGACTGACTCGACCGTCAGCGGTTCGATGTACGTGACGTCCGACGTCTCCGGATCAGTCATGATCGTCGCGGGATTGGAGTTCACGAGAACCGTGACATAACCCTCTTGTCGCAGAGCTTTGCACGCCTGAGTGCCTGAGTAATCAAACTCACAAGCTTGACCGATGACAATTGGGCCTGAGCCGATGATTAGGATTTTACGAAGGTCGGTGCGTTTGGGCATTCTCGCTTATCTTGATCATAATGAACATTGACGGTATGAAGTCACAGCATTATACATAGCACGTCGCAGAGGATCGAATCCGTTAACTACATCGAAAAGAAGCTTCACCGAAAAAGTCCTTAACAAAGAAGGTCTTGGGTCTTTGGCTTTTGGACTTTGATCTTGTTCTTAGTCCTTTGTGCTTTGTTCTTTGTGCTTGAATTTGGGTTACGTTGTCTTTCTCACCGGTGGGAAAAGATCAGCGGGACAATACACAAGCACAAAGAACCAAGATCAAAGCACAAAGAACTAAAACAGATGTAATCTGCGGATAGGTTTTTAGGCAGGAAATCCGATTCGTTTCAGCAAGTCTTCGAAGCGGGGATCAGAGCGCAGGCTGTCAGCCATAGCCTCGACTTTCAAGCAAGCCAACCACAGGTCTCGCTGTTCACAACCTTTCTCGAGCCACGAGAAGGCGAGATCTTTCTCAGCCAATCCGATACATATCATGGCCGGCCAGAAAGGAGCGACGTATCGCTTTTGCGATTGCTCGTTCATTTCTTCGAGGAGTTTGCGGGCCGAAGCTCGATCACCTGACGCAGCTAAAGCAAAACCAAACGCTCCTAGCGCCCCCGGAGCGCGCTCCTCGAGATTCACCACGGTCTCGAGTTCCGTTAACGCTTCTTCCAGGCGCCCTTTTTGAATGTAAGCCAAGCCAACACAAAAGCGCGCTTGAACAAAACTCGGATCCAACTCCAGCGTGCGCTGCAACTGTCTGATAGCGTCGTCAAAACGTCGCCCAAAATAATACATCCACCCCAGCGCTACATTAATAATTAACGAAAGAGGGTCAAGCTCATGAGCCCTTTCCAATTCCGCTGCCGCCTCGTCAACCCTTCCCACAAAGGCGAGATACTCGCCGTACCAGTGATGAGCGGTAGCGTAGTTCTTGTTCAACCTGATGGCGCGCTTGTAGTCCTTCTCGGCCGCGATCCATTTCCAATCGTAAGCCGCAGTCGCGTAAGCAAGCGAGATGTGAGCTTCCGCGAGAGTGTCGTCGATCGCCAGCGCTTTTTTGGCCGCAGCTTTGACGCGCGGCATCACTTCGTGAGGAGCACTAATTCCGTAGAAACCGAGAATGATGTAGAAATCCGCTAAGCCTGCGTAGGCGAGCGCGTAGTTGGGATCAAGCTCGATGGCCTGCTCGAGGAATTGAATTCCCTTCCTCATCCCGTCTTCGTTGCGCTTGTTCCAGTGGTAGCGTCCCTGCAGATACAGCTGGTACGCTTTGGTGTTATCGGTGTATCGCTTTCCTAACCTCTTCTTCTCTTCGCCGCTGAGCTGCATCTGTAACTTCTCTGAAATCTGTTGCGCGATTTCCTCCTGAACAGCAAAGATGTCGCCCGGCTCACGGTTGTAGCGCTGCCCCCACAACTGCGAGCCATCGGCAACGCGCACGAGTTCAGCGCTGATGAGAAGCGAATTGCTTAGCTGCAGGACTCGCCCCGTCACCACGGCGTGAACACTAAGCTCCTTGCCAACATCCTGCGGGTCGACCTCTCGGCCTTTGTAGCGAAACACGGTGCTGCGGGCCATGACGCGCAAGCGCGGCAACTGCGAAAGATTGTTGATGATGCTTTCAGTGATACCGTCAGAGAGATATTCGGCATTCGGATCTGAGCTCGCATTTACAAGCGGCAGGATTGCCACCGAATTGATCTGCTTGCGCGAGCGTCCTCGGTCTGAAGACAGTCTTCCGGACTCAGAACGCGCTTTGTTAACCTTCGTCTTGACGTCAGGAGTAAATCCAGCAATACGTTCTTTCGCGCTGGCACGATCCTCCAACGAGCCAAACGGCGGCCTGATCTCGAGCCCTTCCCAGCCTGGCGGAACCGGGAGCTCACGACGCAGCCGCCTGAGATCGATGAGGAACTCCTTCATCGTTTGGTAGCGTTCCTCTCGATCCTTTTCGAGGGCCTTTTTCAAGATCCACTCCAGCTCAGGAGGCACATCCTTCATTCGCCAGGTAAAGTTTGGTTTGTTCTGAAGGATAGAAGCGATCATGTCGCTGCGAGTCTTCCCAACGAAAGGCACTTCGCCCGCGAGCATCTCGTACAGCACGACGCCGAGGCTCCAAATGTCCGAACGCTCGTCAACATCGAGCCCGCGCACTTGTTCAGGGGACATGTAGCGCACGGTGCCTATGATGATTCCGGGCGCGGTATCAACCAACGTTGCCTCAACTTTGCGGCGCTCCTGCAAGTCAATGAGCTTGGCCAGTCCAAAATCGAGCACCTTGATGTAGCCATCACGCCGGAGCATGATGTTCTCAGGCTTGATGTCCCGGTGAACAATTTTTTCCGTGTGCGAGGCTACGAGGGCTGAGGCGACTTCAGCGCCAACGTGTAAAGCCTCAGCCAAGGTAACCTGGCTGTGACTCATTAGCCTCCGCAGCGTTTCGCCATCGACGAACTCCGTGGCAATGAAATGCTTGCCGTCATCGGCCTGTCCGATTTCAAAGATGGTGATGATGTTTGGATGGTTGAGTGCTGAGGCTGCGCGAGCTTCCTGTCGGAAGCGCTGAACTTTGCCGTCATCGCTTACGAGGTCGTCATGCAGAAACTTGAGCGCGACTTTCCGATGCAGGTCGTGATCAAAGGCAAGATAAACCGCTCCCATCCCACCGCGATCCAGCAAACTGCGGACTTCGTACGACCCAAAAACTTTTCCAATAAAATCATCAAACGGCTCTGAGACGATCATCTCTGCAGCGATCTCGATGGCAGGCTGCTCGATGAATCCTTCGGCCTGACGCTGGTGATCAATCATTGACTCAAGCTCGCGCTTGAGAATTTCGTCTCCCTCGCAGGCTTCGGTAATGAAAGCTCCGCGCTCTCCCGAGTCATACTCGAGCGCCTGATGGAATAACTGATCCAACTTCTGCCAGCGTTCCGGGTTCATAGGCTGGGTGCGAGGGCCTCAATCCCGATACAGACAATTAATTAGCCTGGCAGGTCAACCTCGACCTGTTGTCTGAACGGCATTAACATATCTAACTCCGCGGGCGTCAATACAACTTGTGCGCAAGTCGTTCTGCCACAGGTGAGCACAGACAACACAGATCTGAAACTTCTGTTTAGTTCAGATCCCTTTAATCCGTGTCCATCTGTGGCCTAAATCTAACTCGTTCATTGCCACGCCAACATTTGCGGAGTCAGAAGGTTTATTGCCATCTAACTGGGAACAGCTGTTTCGAGATACTGATCCTTTTTTATCAACGCGACTTTTTTTGGAAAGAACTCTCAGTGCTCCGGGGGATCGCTCAAGGCCCGATGTAACCAGGCTTTGGCCAGCTTCCAGTCTCGCATGACCGTTATGGAGGAAATATTCAAGAATTTAGCGGTTTCATCAACTTCCAGCCCGCCGAAAAACCGCAGCTCAATTATTCTGGCTTTGCGTTGGTCCAGCTTGGCGAGCTCGTCGAGCGCTTCATCAAGCGCCAGCAAATCAACCGCAGGTGCTTTCGTTTCGGCGATGTTCTGGTTCAAAGAAACCATGGGCGCACCACCACCACGCTTCGCGCGCTTATGATGCCTGGCTCGATCAACTAAAATGCGACGCATCAGCTGCGCTGCGACACCATAAAAGTGAGCGCGGTTTTGCCACTGAACGCGCTTTTGATCGACCAGCCGGACGTAAGCTTCATGGACCAATTCGGTGGTCTGCAAAGTATGACCGCGCCGTTCTCTGTTGAGATAGTTGTGCGCCATCTTACGCAGTTCGCGATAGACCAGCGGCATCAACTTATCGAGCGCCGCCTGATTGCCGGCACTCCAGTCGAGTAAAAGCTGCGTCACTTCCTCCGGCGTGGTCGGCAGTGCCGTCATAGAATGATATTTGCGATCTGTGATCTGATATCTGTGATCTGATATCTGCGATCTCTGAGATCTGAGATCCATAATCAAATCAGATCTCAGATCTCGCGCTTGCGATAGTCTTCGCCGGTCATCTCTACTTTGTTGCACATCTCGTACAGCCGGCTGCGGAGCGGTACGCCGATACGCTCTTCCAACGTGGGTGCGAGACCAACTTTGACTCTCCTATCAAACTTCGCTTTGCCCACGCGCGTTTGCGTGTCCGCGTCATCTGAGTAAGAAACTTCAGGCGCCTCGTCGCGAAAGTTAGTTGTAAAGATGGTCAGCTTCTTGTCGTTATATCGAGTGTTGATGATCTGGTACAACGTATCACGCACCCAATCAGTTGGGATCGTGGCGCCGAGCTCGTCCAGCACGAGCACTTCTGCTTCATACACCGGAGCCAATACTCCGGACTCGGATGTTTTCGAAACCGGATTGTAGGAGTCCTGGATTCGTTTCAGCAGCGAACCGGATTCAAAGAACAAACACGGAACACCTTTGTTCAATAGTCCACGCAGGATGGCTACGGCAAGATGCGTCTTGCCTACTCCAGCCGGCCCGATCAGCAACAGTCCGCGATCCACGTAAGGATAATCAGCCACCAAAGTCCTCGCTCGCTGCAAAGCCTGCTGATGGCCTGTGTGCTCACTCTTAAAGTTCTCTAATGAGCATTTTGCATAGCGCTTGGGTATTCGCGCCGCCTCAACGAACGACTTGCGCGAGTCCTGCCCCTTGCATGAACACGGTCGCGCCCCTTTGCCGGGGACGATTTCGACACCAGTCCCGTTGCAAAGCTGACAAACTTCGGGTTCGGCGTCTTCCGCCATCGACGACTCAGTCAATCGATTACTGTCCGTTTTCACAAGCTCCAACGGCGGTTTCTGATGAGTTTCTGAAGACATGATTGAGCGATTAGAGCTGATATTGTGGTTGGATTATAACATTCAAATCTGATTACACTACGACGCGTTTGTGAAGTCCTGAAGGTTTTGAGTAAGCTACGGTACCGTTATGAGTCTCATCCGATCACTTCTGAACAAGCTCGGTTTTAACAACGTCGCGGCCGAACGCAGCCCTATTCGTGTCTTTTTGCTCGAAGATGATAAGCGCCGTCATCAATGGTTCGTAAAACGCTTTGTCGGCGATCACATTGACATCGCCGATACCGTCACAGGCGCGCGCGAATTATTGAGCGCCAATCCTTATGATGCTCTCTTTTTGGATCACGACCTTCATCCCGAGCACTACAACTCGGCAACGCCGGATGATGAACGTACTGGGTATGCCATAGCTTCCTGGCTGGCTGCTAATCCTGAACTGCAGCGAGCCGCGACCATCGTCGTCCATACCAGAAATGCTGATGGGGCGATCCGCATGGTTGAGAAGTTACGCGGTTCCGGTCGGGCCGCCGAGTTTGTGCCCTTCCCCCTACTGGGCGAACGCATCAAGCATTATTGGAAGCGCTAAAGTCCGACAAACTTCAGTTTGTCGCGTACCTTGTAGGGCGGACCTGTGTGTCCGCCCTCGTTAATGCCAATTAATCAAAGGGAGGACACATAGGTCCGCCCCTACAAAAGCCCTACCTCACGCCGCGAATGTTCTTCACCAAAATCGTGCCTAACGAGAACCAGAACGCTGCGATGAGAAACACCACTGTGTAGCCAAGGACCAACGACACCGGCTTGAGCTGCTGCAATACAAATCCGGATATCGCCGGCGCTATCACCGCGGGAAGTACCAGGGCCACGTGCCAAATACCCATGTCCTTTCCCGCGTTATCAAGCTTCGGCAACACATCAATCGCCAGCGCCCAATCCACCGTCTGATAAGCGCAGCTGCCAATACCAAATGTAATCGCCAGGGCGATCGCCAGCGGCCAACTCCCGCTGAAAGCTGTGAAGACAAATATGATTGAGGTAACCGCCATAATCCCGCCGCTCAGCATCACGGTTCTCTTTCTTCCCCAACGATCCGATAACCGTCCCGCGAGAAATCCAAACGGCAAACTTACTAAGGCGCCAATGCCGAGTAGCGCCGAGCCTTGTTGCGCCGGGTTCGCTATGCCAATTACATCACCGAGAAAGTACTGGAAGAAGTTGTAAACGGAAAACACTCCCATCGTCACCATCGTGCGGGTGATTAGCACCCAGTAGAAATCACGATGCTCTCGAGGATCGAGGTAGAACGATCGAATGAATTCGCCGAGCGAGATTGCTTTGGGAGGCTGGCTCAGAGGAGTTTCCCTTACTCCTAACAACGTAATTACAAAACAAAGAAGCAAACAGCCGATGATGAAAGCGTAGGCCAGCTTGTAACCACCAAGAGCAATGAGTTGGCCTGAAGAGCCTACGCCGACAATCGTGCCCAGAATCGTCATGAACATCAACCAGGCACTCGCGCGGCCGCGATCCTCCAACGGCACCAAGTCGGGAATTAATCCCGCGTATGGCCCACCCCACCAGTTAGCGGTGAACTGAACCGCGAGAAAGCAGAGAAGGAACAGAAAAATATTGCTGCCCTTACCAAACAATCCCATCAACGCGAGACTCGCGCAGTTGGCAATCAATCCCTGCCAAATATAAGGACGGCGGCGACCGAGCTTGCTCGTGGAGCGATCAGATAAGGCGCCCGCGACCGGCGAGACAATCATCGCGAGGAAAGCGCCGATGGCGAGGAGCAAGCCGTTATAGAGCTCTTTGCGCGGTCCAGCCATGTCCGCCACTTGAGCCGGCAAGACTATCGGCAGGAGCGCCCCCCACTGCACATTGAACCCAAACCAAAGACTCGAGAGGAAGAATTGATTGGGCAACGGATATCTCTTAGAGCCGGGTTGGTCGACGTCATAGATTGTGGAGTCAGCCATATGCGATGATTCCAGGGACTTCCGCGAAGCAGCGTGTCACGCAACTTAACATCATGCTAAACTGACGCTCAAGAGGCGTCATTAGATTCATGAATACCATCACGATTCTGCCCAATGAAGATGAGGGAAAATTAGACAGCTTCAGCGCTATGACGTTGGACTACAAAGCGGTTGGCCGAACCGCCGGTGAAGCGTTGGACGCGCTGACTTCGAAGACTCATACCAAGATTTCGGAGCCCATAATCATCCAACAATTCCAGCCAGATCGTTTCTTCTCCGAAGCTCAACGTGGGCGCCTCACGGAGCTGATGAGCCAATGGCGTCAGGCGCGAGATGCAGACACTGAGCTATCGCCCGTTGAAATGGCGGAGTTGGAAAGGCTTGTCGACGAGGAAATGCTTGGCGCGGCAAAACGTTCGGAATCCGTTTTGACGCAAGTCGAATCATTCAGCGACCTGTCCGTTGACCAAAACAAGTCTAAGTTCGAATACCTCATGTTCTTCGTCGGACTAGCTCTTACGCTGCTTTTACCGTGGGTTGTTTATAGCGCATTCGGCGGCCGTACGATAATAGCAATACTGGCGCCGATTTCGGGCGGATTAGGCGTAGCCATCGCTCTCCTGTCCTATTCGCGGCAGATGAAAACAATGAGACGAGATCTGCACCTCATACTTAACCAGCAGAGACGTCTAGCTCAACGTCTCCTTAGATCCGAAGAGCTCAGCAATTCCCACCAGGAATAGAGCAGTCACGCTCAATGAATTCGCGCTATCTCCCCATAGCCCGCCGCGCGGCTAATCGCTGCGAATATTGTCATGCTCCTGAGAACATGTTCAACCTCACGTTCGAGGTCGAACATGTTCAACCGCAAAGCAAAGGTGGAAGCAACGACGAAAGTAATCTTGCATTGACGTGTCGCTCATGCAATCTCTTCAAAAGTAACTTCGTTGACGGATCTGACGACCTGACACAGCGCACGGTCTCGTTATACAACCCGCGTGCAGATTCCTGGGCCGAGCACTTTGAGTTTGATCTTCAAACAAGACATGTGATTGGAAGGACCGATGTCGGTCGCGCAACCGTGAAGCGGCTGCGAATGAACAGTCCTAAGCAACTAGCTTGTCGCTTGATGTGGATAAAGCTGGGTTTATTTCCGTAGTGAAATGGAATTGGCCAGGGACGGAATCGAACCGCCGACGCCGGCCTTTTCAGGGCCGCCTACCGAATCGCGGAAGTGGTTTAAGATCAACGGATCTTGTTGACTTTAACGAGCTTACGCCAGCGGTGCTTTAGGCTGATGTAGGCTCGTTTGGTCTATTTTAGGCTCCTCGATGTTCGCGTATTGTTCGCGCGAGGTTAAAAGACGATCTACATTTAACGCGATCGTTTCGAAGGACCGCACGCCACATTCTCGATGGTCTGCCTATGCTCAAGGTATGACGATACGTTCCAGAGTTCTGCCGAAGTCTTCATGTTGCGACATTCCTCGACCGTGAAGCATGCGCCAATTGTCGATTATGAGGACGACGCCTAGTGACCAATAGTGATATTCGACAGGCAGGCGAGATAAATTGTCTTCAAGCCGGGTCTGCAAAGCACGAAGTTTTGGATCATGCACTGTCATACAACACCGATCGTAACGTATCTGCCAACGACTTGCCCGCAGCGGCGTGAGAACACGAGTTACGAAGTGCTCATTGCCCCATTGTACGAACCACTCAACGTCGTACAAATCGCGAACTAAGTCGCTTATGGTTTCGAGTTCCCAGCTATCCAGTAGCGTCGTTGGTCGATCTGTTGCAACTCCTATCGAGCGAAACGCTACGAAACGCGGCGGCGTTCTCCAGTGTGCACGTTCCGTATGAAGTGGAAATGGTCCAAGATCATAAAGAGAACTCATGGTGCCAGCTTGAGCCTGGTTAGACCTCTTTGGTGAAACGTGTTCCAGGTCAATCTGCTGAACGTTCGCAGCCAGGTTTGGCTGCACCAGACGGACTACGGTACGTAGGTCAGTTGCCCTGGGCAGAGTGAGTGTCGACCAACCGCGTTCTCCCAATCTACTTGTTACGTGACTTATTACCTGAGGTGAAAACGTCATAAGGTGTACTAGAAACCAAAAACGCAGTTCTGACCGGTAAGCCGTATGCCGTGATCATATTTATTCGTTTGCTCCCCAATGTTTCTGGTTGTCGCAAACACCGTTTTCGTCGTAAGTGCACGCGTCTGAATCTCCGAATCCGATTAGACACCCTTTATCCTTGCTCACCTGGTCCACAGATTCTCTTTTGTGGGGCAAATCCTGCGGAGGCTCTAGCGCTTTCGAGAATTCTTCGAACAGTTCGTCAACGGATTTTTGTCGCTTCTGAGGATCTTTGTTTAGTGCCTTACTAACGACCCGATCAACAGCACCTGGAATGTCCCTGTAATTAGTTAATGCCGAAAGCTGAGGTAATTCCATGTTGGGATACATTTTCGCGTAAATATAGCTAGTACTAAATGGCACCACACCAGAGATGAGATGATAGAGTGTTGCCCCAAGACTGTAGATGTCGCTCTGATAATTCACCTTCCCACCAAACTGTTCCGGCGCACAGTATTGATGTGTACCTCGAAACTTAGTAACGGTCGTGCCGCTTTCCCTGCTTAGGATTCTTGATAATCCAAAGTCAATTACTTTTGCACAATCGACAGTCTGCATCAGCACATTGGCTGGTTTGATATCGAGGTGAATGATATTTTTTTTGTGAGCGAAAGATACGGCGCTACAAATCTGGGCGAAAACATGCTTGATACTTGGAAGTGAAAGCTCCCCCATCGAAACAACATCCTCGATGGATTTTCCGTCTATCCACTCCATTACCATAAAAGGCGTTTCTTCATCGGTACCGCTATCCAGAATCTGCACTATGTGAGGGTGTTTAAGTTCTTGCGCCGTTTTTACCTCCCTTGCAAACAGTTCGACATACTCTGGATTTCTGGCAGCAATGTCGGGTTTTAGAATCTTTACAGCAACAACCGTTTCTGCCTTGTGATCGACAGCCCGATAAACGGCCCCCATTCCCCCTCCTCCGGCGTACTCGATCAACTCATACCTGGCGGCGAGTTGACCTCCAATTCTTCGGTATGGATCCTTACCTACATTAGCTGCAGGGGTTGGCGAGCGTGATATGCGTTTAACCTCAACTATAAATCGGTAACCGTGCCCCGCAACTGTCTGGATGTATTGCTGACCATCCGAACTTTCACCGAGAGCTTTGCGTACAGCATGAATGGCGACGGTAAGGTTGGCGTCCTCTACAACAACATCTGGCCAAAGTGCTTCCATCATCTCTAGTCGCGAAACAAGGGCTCCCCCTTTCTGAACCAGAAGGACCAAAGCATGCGTCGCCTTCCGAGTGAGGGGCACAAGGGAACCTTTACGGCGCAAAGCCAACTCGGAAGCGTCCAACTCGAAATCGCCGAAGTGGTATATCACTCTGTTTGGGGTCACTAGTCCTTAAGAAGATCTAAAATCTTTCAGTTTTTCTGCGTGGCCTAGCCGATGCTATGCCAGTTCAGGGGTTTCGTCCGCGCGTGACACTTACCTTGCGGCTGGTGAGTCAAAATTCGCGATTCCGTCGAATACCAAAGAAAACCTATGTTGAGTTCTGGAGGTAAGTTTCCCTACTTGGCTCTCGCTGCGTTTGAGAGGCGTCTTGTATCATGGTTGGGGAATGCTGTAAATCAATTTTTAAGCTCTCATTCCCAGAAAGTCATGTCATTTCTGCGTATTTTCCAATACTGAATCAACGCAATAACAAGGTGTAAGCGTCCCGCGAACACCCACGAGTTACTAGAGATTTCCGGTTCATTGTCATGTCCCTATCGGGCCTTTCATCAACATGAGGTATTTGTATCGTTCCGCAGCAGTGGTGGCTATAAAGATTGAGCGCCCGCTTGCCTAAAGAATTGACATTCCATGTGGTTGTCAAATACGCTTCGGAGCGATCCTGAAGTCTACGCAAGAACATCGGATTGTTGCGAGCCTAAGGGATCAGCGCGAGCCTCTTGAGGACCGCTGACAACAAAGTAGAACTCTTTCCTTGACGGAAAGAGATCCAAGGGTATTCTCGTCGGGTTTGGCCCGGAGAATACCCTTCTCACATCCCAGATATCGGCATGCTCATTTGCCTTCAATATCCCTTCGCAGATTCTCGAAAATTCCTGACAGGTAATACTCATAGCCTTAATCGTCCAACTTGGCCGTCACCAGAACCCGATTCCGAATTCATTCGGTACTTCGGAAGCATTAGGAAAAGAGGTCGTGGTGGTGTACGAGGATGGATAGGAGAGAATGAGATTTGTGAAGCTCACCGCGCATTTCGGTTTCTAAGTTTACCCGTTCCTACTTTTGAAGATTCGCGACCCCGTGTTGCTTTTCGCCGTCTCTTCTTTGACGGACTGGCGGTCGGAAAATTCGAAACCGGTATTTATGGTGGGTTTTATACACCTACCATACAAGCTCTACGGTACATGTTACGTCTTCCGGTCCAGGTGAGATTGGGCTTGGAAGGCTTCAGGACTTCTGAATTAGGTAAGGCTGGAAAACATATTACTCAACTTTATGCTTCTGCAACGACAGCCACGATTAGTGGCTCTCGAGTGGATCCGAAGAGTTGGTGGGTGTCGGTAGGGCAACCGCTTATATTTGTTTATTGGATCGGGAACAAGCCCCCAGAGTTTCGCCACAGGGAAATTCCTTTACCTGATTCATACACCTTTAGACTCTACTACTCTTCAATTTCTTATGCGGGGAAAGACATACCCATATGGCTAATTGACCACGGTTATGAAGACGGTAAGGGGATTCTAGATGCCGCTAGAACGCTACGCTTATATCTCCTTCGTCTACACGCTGAGCATGCGGGTTTGAGGTTGGTATTGAGAAATATCGAAGCAAACATAATCCCCGTTGTGCGTGGAACTCCGCCTACTGAACTACTTCAATTTTATTTGAATTCCGCCACGAGAAGAATCAAAAAGTGGGAATCGAAGACTGGGGATCTGGTTGAGTCAGAATTGGGCAATCTTGCGCGTGAATCACAGGAGTTCATAAGTCCGGGCAAACGGGACGCAATTCTAAATCGACTAGAAATTGTAGGTATCAGAAAAAATATCTTTCGTAAGGTTGAAGGATATCTCAACGAATGGGTAGGTTTGGATAGAACACCTTTTCAAGTATCAGGAGATTTTGTTATGGGTGACAAGTACGTAATGACCGGTCAGGTTGGAGCGGTTGGACCAAACGCTCAAGGAAGTGACATGACATTCACCCAAACTTGGAGTAACTGGGAAGCACTACCTGACTTTACAAGTCTGGCAGGTGAGTTAGCAGAATTGCGAAGGGAGATGAATAAACAAGCAACGGACCCTCACCAGGATAATAGTGTTACCGAGATTGCAAAGGCAGAAGATTGCGCGAGAGAGGGTGATGGACCGCGTATGTTGAAACATCTGCGGAGTGCTGGGCAATGGGCATTAGATACTGCCACTAAGATTGGGACCAGTGTGGCCGTCGAGGCGATAAAGAAATCAATGGGAAGCTGAATGCCCGGATCCATAAGTCGCTCTAGGGTATGTAATTGTTAAGCCTATATGTACGACGATTTATTCACCTCAGATAAGCGGAATCTTGAACTACTATCCGTGGTGACTTGATTCATTAACGCGAAGCTGACACCTCTCCCTCACGCTTTCCTTCAACCACACTTCTCAACACAACCAATAAGAAAAAAGAGCGGATAACGAGTCGGTGATTCACTAGGAAATCTCCAAAGGAACCGCCGTATGAGATTTTTACTTGGCGTCCTCGTTGGTTACACCCTACGAGAAAAACGCAAGCTGCTTATCAAAGTTCTTGTGACGCTGCTGGTTGTGTGTGTCGTTCTGTCGGCTGTCGTTTTGCCGGCAATTGCGCTTCTGGCGCTGAGTCTTGACGTCCAACGTGAGCGCTGGTCCAGACCAGCACAAACCAAGGTGCCAGTGCTCAAAGGACTGACCTATGAAGACGCCGAGATGAAGCTTCATGCCGCTAACTTGAATCTTCGTTTGTTGGCGACACGTTACGATTCGTCCCTTCAACCCGGATTGATTATCGACCAAACTCCCGCACCCGGGGAGGAAGTGGCTGTCGGCTACTCGGTTGGCGTTACCACTAGCAGAAAGGATTTCGCTGGCCCTGGTCCATGAAGTTAAAGCTAATGCTAATTCATTGGACCAGATAAGCCACACGCTGCGTTCCTGGCATATCCAACCTCCCTGTCTCTCAATAGGCGCGGACACTGCAATCGTTTTGTCCAGAGACACGGAGGTTTTCACGTATTTATTCCTCCGAGGTTGCTAACATGAAAAATGTTTTTTCTCTTCGCAAGCGTTCATTCCTCTCGCCTGTCTCAACCGGCTATACGTCGCATATCTTCGCTGAGGTTGAATCCACCAACGAGGGCGAATACAGGTGGGGTCACAACATGCTTACCATTGCCGATTGTCGGCGCAGAGTCCAGATTGAATTCTTTTTGGGCACTAAGCGAGAGCGCCGCCGATCTCTGGCTAAGATCAATTTGCTCATTGCCATTCTCACGCGCTTTCGTGACGTGCTCACCAAAGAGATCGCGTTAATCGAAAAAGCAAAAGCCAAATAGGTATCCGGAAAACAATCGCGGTCCAACTTACAGATAAACCACTCGTATTCAGGTGACGACTGGAAGTGAATTGGACCGCGATTTCTTCTGGGCGAGAAGAAAGAGAGGCAACTAATGCCAACGACTAAACATGAACTGCTCGATTGGTTAATGGATGTGCCGGAAGATGCCGAAATAGGAACTGATGGAGAGGGATTCGCTTTGCTAGCAATTCTTGGCACCAACGTTCACTTGTTAGAGATTGGTCGCATTCCTAATGCGGATGAACTCTATGCTGAGGCGATCAATCAGGCAATGATGGAACGACTCCGGCGGATTGATGCAGCAGGCGGAGAAACTGAGACCGGCGTAATCATAGTGACATTTCACGGTTACATCTCAGGCGTTCCGAGTCTGTTCTCTAGAGACTTCAATACAGCATTCATATTCAAGAATACAGATCAGGCGGAAAGCTTTATCACAGAGTTCGCAAACGAGCTACACAATCCGCAGATTCTTGATTGCTCGTAATGCTAACCGCAGATAAGTTCCAGACACTCGGCCCGCTTTGTCATACTTCGCTTCATAGGTAGTCAGGAGCAATCGAGGATTACGAAATAGACAAACAAAAGGTGCTTGGAATTAGGATTAGGTGAAGGAAGCGCCTTACCCATTTTATTTTGAAATACTTCTAAGTCGACGCCGTTTCTTTCTGCCCAGCCATCGTCCAGAATGTCGCGGTTCGGGCGGAACTTCGCTTGGATTACGACAGATAGCATTCGGAGTTATTGGTTTTCGTTCGTGAAGTTGCGCCGCGCGGAGAACCGGAAACTCAATTCCTTCTTTGACACAAGGCCTACCGTTAGCACCACCCGCGAGGGTTTCCCACCAATTTCTGCGCTGCTTGCTACCCCGACTGGTCATTTTACCCATCGCCTCGTCTATTAGCGCGAGAACGTCCTCATAATTGTTTTCTCGCAACCATTCCCTACACGTCATCTGCTTCCTCTACATCGGCCGGATCATCATCCGGTGCCCTCCAAATATGAACCACGCGCTCGCGACCATTCTCCAACATCCAGATTTGTTGTTCCCCCTCCACTAGATCAATCATGCCTCTCACAAACAATTGCTCAAAGAGGAAGCGAATTCTTTCCATCTGTTCTTCGGTGTCCCATGGAAAAATAAACCGTGTGACTGCGGTAGTCTCGTCGATTAAATACCTTCCTCCCTTTTTCAAACGTACGGCTATTTCATCGAAATCGAGGATGTCTGCCGCTCGGAAACGACCGTCGACATGATAAATTGAATACCCAACAAAATTATGCCCAATGAAGTCCAAGATCTCTTTTAAATATTCAGCCTCGGTTTGTCCTTCAGCCCGCGCGAAATGCTTATTAAGTCTAGTTTTATCAATCCCCTTCAGCTTCGCTATTATGGTGTCCTTGTAGAACAATGCATCGAGGGTAATTCTTAAGTTTGTTTCATGCGTTAATGGCATCAGAAAGTCATAGACCAGAACCTTCGAAGCACTATGCTTGTAATCACCTCCAACCGCGCGTTTCTGGGTTACGTGCTGTCTGAACTTTTGCCAATCGAGGAACTTCCGAAAAGCCTCCGTTACCCTGTATTTGCCATTCAGAACTATGCGTAAACTACCGCCCTCGACGTTCTCGATTAGGCCTCGATATTGCTTATTTAGATAGGTCCTGTATGTCCCAGGTTTGTCCCACCCAGTTACCTTGATGAAATCGCGCAGAATAAAGGGCTCGCCCGATAAAAGATGTTGTCTTAGGAATTTAAAAGCGGCACGTTGAGAATCGTATTTCCCCACTTAAAGGAATGGCCCTCCTGTTCAAGGAATGTTGTCGATGTGGCGAATTATTTCCCAGTTGGGCAGAAAACCGGGACCGAACATAGGCCAGATTGTACTACGGAAGGTTTCGAACGGCTAAGACTTCGGGTGCAGGTGTTCTATCGCCATTGCAACTTATCCGGCGAGGGGCCTCTAGGTAGGTTAGTCGATATCCCAACTGGCCATACAACTCGATTATTCGATCAGTAGCCTGATTAACCAGAATTACTGGACCAGGGTGCTTTCGAAGCCAATGGGCAAGAGCAACCTGTTCGTGCCAGCCGAACCCTCCCTCAGAGTATTGTCTAAACTGGACGTCGTAGGGAGGATCTGCATAGACAAAATCGTGTTCGTGCAATATTAATTGCTGAAAGTGGATATTTGTAAATTCCCAGTTCGCGAATGTTTTCGCATACTCGCGAAAATCGTGTCTGTATGTAATCTTCTTATAGCGACCAAACGGAACGTTGAATTCTCCACTTCGATTGAATCTGCAAAGCCCGTTATAACCCGTCCGATTAAGATAATAAAACAGTTCAGCTGCTTCGTGAGATTCCGTCTTGCCGGCTCTTATGAGACGGTTAAACTCAGCACGTTGTTCGTAATAAAAAGCTTCGTGGTTTTGACAAATAAGGTTGGAGACAAATCCCAATTTCAGTTGCCGGTAGAAGTTAATCAAATGAGGGTTGATGTCATTCAGCATCGCCACATCCGGCGATAACCCTAGGGCGATCGCTAATCCACCGCAAAATGGTTCGACCAGGCGCCGGTAGCGTTTCGGTTGCCAGTAAGGAAGGATATGAGGCAATTGCCAGCGTTTACCGCCAGCCCACTTTAACGGAGGCCGTTGAGTCGGTTCGGCAGAACTATCCTGTCTTGCATATTCTGCCGTTGTTGAATCGACTTGAAAATTCAGCATTCAAAATCAATAGTAACACGCCCTCAAACGTGCCGCCGTAAGTGCTCAAAACGCGAAAGTCAGAGCGTTGCGATCCGAGATCCCTACAGTTCAAAGTGGCCGTAACATTAACTACCATTAACTCTCAAAAACTTTCCAGTTGTTGCGATACTCTGCGAGGTCTTTCGGGTGAATCCCGGGCATCTTTTTATAGTCAGCAAACCACTTTCCAAATTTGGCAGGATTGGATCGAAGATCACACCCCGGCACGATGTAATAATCAGGTGGAACATCCGGCTTGTTTAGCACAACAAAGACGTAATAACAGGCATCCTGGACGTGCTCCAAATCGATGAGAAAATAGTTCGGACTTCGGAGCGCTTTTACTTGGATCGTGAACCTCGTTTCTTGGTCGTTAATGGCGAACAGATCTATTGATTTTGCATTTCCCAAAGTCAGCGAAGTTTGTAAGCCTCGTTTGAGCAGTTCAGCAGCAACAAAAAACTCCCCGGCCAGCCCCGACTTTTGACTGTCCGCGCGTTGCTTCGACACACGCTTTATCGGTTCCTGGTTCAGGGCATCTTTCTGATCCATCAAAGCTCTCTCCGTTCGTGACCTTACTGTACTTCACCACGGGTAATCGTCACCACCGCACAGCGCCCTCACATCCTACAGAGTTAGACCAAGCGTTTCATCCACAAATGCTCAGACGCCGCATGGCTCACATAAGACCCTCCTAGTCACACGTTCACATCCGACGAACTCTCAAACGAGAAGAACATAAAGAAGGTGCTGCGCACCTGAAGAATTGAGACACGACACCCCCGCTTCGGGGCTGTCGCGTCTACGTTCGTAGACGCTCCGTGTCTGCGTTTGTGTACGTCAGTTGCAAGAAGCATTTAGCGTTACGACGCTTCCCGTGCGTCAACTAGAGATATTTTTAACGCCCTCGAGGAAAAGCAACCGATGAACGATGCAAAAAGAAATAAGATCATCACCTTTCGAGTCACTGACGAGGAATACATGCAGATCAAAGATGCGGCTTTGACTCAAAACAGAGATCCAAATGACTGGTGCCGACATGCCGCACTTAGTTCTTCACATTTCAAATTAACTGTTAATGAAGACGTGTTCTACACCGAGCTCGCGCTGTTGCGCTTTTTGATCATCAATGGATTCAACCTACTATTTGCAGAAGGCTCCCAAGAGGCCACGTTCTGGTCCGAATGCATGGACCGGGCTGATCAACAAGGCGATGAACTCTTTACCGAGTTGATGTCACAGCGAAAGCGAGGTTAGGAGATCTAAGAAAGCACAGGGTTAAAAACCCTATTTCTCTCTTGTTCTCTTTTACCGAACAGGGTTAAAAACCCTACTTCGTGCGCTGTGCGGTTTTCCCCCTTGCTCGAGTGTCAGTCGGCAGCCCGCCCGCACAACTCTCCGCTTACGCTCCGAGTCGTTCACTTCGTTTCCGCCCTCCGGGTGTGCGGTCAGGGCACCCAGCCGACTGTAGTGGTAGGCAAGGGGAAATCCCTAACTGTCGCGTGTTACGCGCCATTCGTAGAGTTAGAGTCCTGGGCCGGTAAATCACTATTTGACCGACAAGCTTCCTTTACACCCGCAGGTTTGCTTTACAGTTTCCGGCCATCACTCACTGGTCCAACCCAACGCGGCCGAAGCGTGCGACTATCGAATTCACTAGAGATTTGCGAGATTCCAAATGCACGCCACGTAACGCTACAGCTTGGCATAACCCTTGCTCCGCAAAATCAACAGAGATCGCGGCTTAGTCAGTCGCATGATGCTCTTTGAGTGAATCGATCATCAGTTGGCCCACCATTGGACCACGCGATTCAGCCGCAGTCGGAGTTCGATCTTGTAAGACTTGACTCCGATGGACCACGCGAGAGTTTAGTTCTTGCTCCCTCTGATTTCCCACCCTCGCGTTACTACAAAACCGATAGCTGGGAATGAACCTCGTTCGAGGAACGCAGCAGAATTCTGTGTCTCGAAGGACACAGAGGTTCAACCCCGGAATTACCACTGGAAACGATCCCGAACGCGGGGCAAAACTGAAATCAAAACAGCGACTCGAACGAGCTCGCTAAGACTAAGGAGTTTTGAATTTTATGATGACCATGAGCAGAGCAATTTCCGCAGGGCAAGCACGAGATTATTACAAGCAGGAGTTCACCAATTCCGCTGACAACTACTACCGCGAAGCAGGGGAAGTTCAGGGCCGCTGGTGCGGCACCCTGGCCGAGGAATGGAACCTGAAAGGCGAGGTAACTACCGAGCAATACGAGCGCTTAGTTAACGGTCAAGATCCGCACACTGGCGAGCAACTGATTCGCGTAGTTTCAGCCCGCGAAACCGTTAACAAGTTCGGCGACGAAATCACCACCAGCGAGCACCGCGCCGCTTGGGACCTGACCATCAGTGCTCCGAAATCCGCTTCCTTAGCCCTGCTTGTCGGAAAGGACGGGCGTGTCCTAGACGCCCACCTTGAAAGCGGCGATGAAGCAGTGAAAGCGGTTGAAAAATATCTGCAAGCACGTGGCGGCGGCGACAAGCCAGCCATCACTACGGGCAAGATGATAGCAGCCCAATTTGTGCATACATCCTCACGTCCTGACCACGAAACCGGCTACGCCGCGCCGCAGCTTCACACGCACGTTGTCTTCTTCAACATGACCCAATGTGAGGACGGCAAAGTGCGCTCCGTGGACCCGGATCAGTTGTACAAGAGCCAGACATTTGGGACCGCTGTTTACCGCGCTCATTTCGCCGAAAAACTGCAAGCACTTGGTTACGAAATTCGAGTTGATCCGCGCACCGGCGCACCGGAGATCAAAGGCTTCACAGAAGAATATTTGCAAGACAGTAGCCCCCGCCGCAAGGAAGTTTTGAAGGAAAAAGGAAAGATGAAAGAGCGCATGGAGCGCGAAGGAAAGACCGTCTCAGACAACGCGAGATTGCAGCAAGCCGCCGCCCGCATTAATCGCCGCAGCAAAAACTTTGACCACGGCAAAATGGAGGAACGTGCGCTTGAAATGGATGCCAAGCACGGCAGCCAGGCACGTCGTATCGTGGCCCAGGCGCGGTCACGATTGCCGCTCCGCGCGTCTCAAAACGACATCGAAAAACGCGCTCAGGAAGCCGTGACTTTTGCGTGCGCTAATGCTCTCAAAACGGAAGCCGTGGCCGACATGCGCAACGTCTGGATCGACGCGTTGCGCCGCAATCTTGGCCTCACAAATCACGCCGCCATTGCTGCCGAATTGCAGCGCCGACAAGAGAGTGGCGAGCTCAAACCGATCACTCGCCCGCAACGTCAACCCCAAACCACTACTGCGCGCATGGTGGCAATGGAAACGGAAAATATTCAGACCATGCTCGACGGCAAAGAGAGCGGTCCGGCGATGGTTGAAGCAGAGCGCGTCAAGGAACTTGTGACCACCATAGCCGAAGGCCAGCAGCGTACTCTAAACACGAAACAGCGAGCGGCGATTGAACTGATTCTTTCCAGCAGAGATCAGATTATTGGTCTGCAAGGCGGTGCTGGAACGGGCAAGACAACGGCACTGTCCGTGCTGCGCGAAGCAGCCGAAAAAGAAGGCTATCAGGTGCGCGGGTTTGCACCCTCCGCACGCGCCGCGCAGCAGCTTGGCGAAAGTGGTATTGAGACAGAAACCATCCAATTGTTTTTGCGCCGGCGAAAGCAGCCCGCCACCCAAAGTCGCCTCTACGTTTTGGATGAAAGCTCCCTCGCCAGCACGCAGCACATACACAAACTAATTCGCTTGCTGGAACCCGAAGATAAGGTGCTTTTCGTCGGTGACGTGCGCCAGCATCAGGCCGTCGAAGCAGGCAGCCCGTTCCAACAACTTCAAGAGCACGGCATGACCACCGCAGCCCTCAGTGAGATCGTCAGACAGCGCGATAAAGACCTAAAGCAAACCGTCGAGGAATTAGCAGCCCGAAACACGCCCGAAGCAGTCGCCGCGTTGGTCAGCCGAGGCAAAGTGATCGAGATCGCCGACGAGCGCGAACGCTTCGCAGCGATAGCCCAGGACTACGCTAAAAGTCCCATCGGCACGCTAGTCATTTCGCCCGCTAACCGAGAACGTTCCGAACTCAATTCGCTTATCCATAAAGAACTACAACACGAGGGAATAGTAAGCGGCAACGATCAGCAAACGATGGTCTATGTCGAGCGTAAGGATATGACCGGAGCCGAGCGTACCTTCGCCAATTCCTACCGACCCAACGAAGACATAATTCGCTACAACAGCGCCAGCAAAGTCTACAAAGTGAAGGCAGGCGCCTACGCGAAAGTCGTAGCGACCGACCACGAAAAGAACAAAATTACCGTTCGCTTTCTTAATGGCCGCGAGCTCACTTATAACCCGACGCGGTTTTCCGGCGTGAGCGTTTACTACGAAGCAGAGCGCGCCTTCGCTGAAGGCGACCGCCTACAGATTCGCGCTCCCTTTAGAGCGAAACGGATCGCTAACGCCGAGCTTGGAAGTATCACCAGAATCGAACCAGACCGAATACGTTTAGCGATGGACAGCGGGCGCGAGGTTAGCGTTGAGCTTCGCAAGTTTCGTCACCTCGATTACGGCTACGCCGTTACCAGCCATTCCTCGCAGGGGCTAACTTTTGATCGCGTTCTGATCAACGCAGACACGCGGGAATCCGTGCGCCTACTCAATGACCGCATGGCCTACGTTGCCATTTCCAGAGCCAGGTACGACGCCCGGATCTATACCGACTCCACGCAGAATCTTTCGGAAGCACTCAATCGCGAAATAAACAAAATCACCGCGCTCGAAGCGGTACAAGGCAACGAACGCGAAGTGAAAAAAGATCGCGACGAGTTGAGGCAAGATCGATCCGCCGCGCAGCAGACGCAACTACCGTTCGATCACGATATAAAGCAAAGACCAACGCATATTGAGCCAGCACAAACCCAAGCCGCCCCGCCTGCGATTGAAAGCCGGAATTCGATTGCTAGAGCAACGAATGAAACCCTGATCCGTACTGACTCTGCGCAGAACCTAAGCGAATCTCTCAATCGCAGCACGAACCGACCAACGGCGCTTAGAGCGACGCTGGACGACGACCGCGAGCTAAGAAAAGATCGCGATAAGTTGACTCCAGACGCCCTCGCCTCGCAGCAGCAACGACCGTCCGAACATAGTTTGAACCAAGCCCCAACCCACCCCAAGCCAACCCTAACCAAAGCCGCCGAGCCTGAGATTGAAGGCCCAGAAATCGATCTCGGCGGGTTAATCCGCTAAGAACATCCCTCGAACTTCAAGGAAGTAATTATGGCGAATAGCAAAAAAGTATTTAGCAAAGACAGCGCAGCAATGATATTAAATGGCCCTATCGGTAGGCGGCTTCTGAATGTCAGGGAGGCTGCCCAATACCTGGGACTGGAAGTGGACACCGTCTACAGAAAGGCCAGGTTGAGGGAGGTTCCCTGCGTCAAGGTCGGTCGAGCGTTGCGGTTCGATGTGAAAGCTCTTGAGCAATTCATCGAGAAGCACGCAATCGACGCCATTGACTGAAAGGAGAAGCTGCGAATGTCTATAAAGAAGAAATCAGAAGGATTGTTTGAAGTCCGCTGGTGGGAAGGAGGAAGAAACAAAAGCGTGAGGGTTCACGGCTCATTCGAACTGGCGCGCAAGGTCGAACGCAAGAAGTTGTCAGCTAGAGATGAGAACCGTCACCTCGACGTCAAACGCGAAGTTAATCTTCGGATGTCGGCGCTCATTGATCGTTACTGGACGCATTACGGTATGAAGAAGCGTTCAGCAGATCGCGAAAAGAGCATCCTTGCTGGCATCCGATCTGAGTTAGGCAGATCGTTCGTTCGTGAGGTAGACGGCGATGCGGTCGCTCGCTGGTATGAAAACCTCACGACCGTTCGTGAGCTATCGCCAGGAACAGCAGTACGGCATTTCAACGTCATGCACCACATGATGAAGAAGGCCGCTACGATCTGGTCTAAAGATACTGGCATAGATCGCAATCCCGCCGATCAGGTGGAGGTCAAACGGCCAGACGACCAACGCGATCGCTACTTATCCGAGGACGAGCTTCGGACGCTCAAACTGGCATTGGATGAAAAGATCTACCGTAAGGGTACGAACGATTTCAACAAGACGTATTGTCGGCTCAGGCTGATAGTCTTAATTGCCGTTACTACCGGCATGCGTATGTCAGAAATCTTCGGCCTTACGCGGTCTGATGTGATGTACAACGAAGGATTGTTGGCGGTAAGAGCAAAGCTAAAGGGCGGCAAGATGCGTTACGTTCCGATGCCTCCCGAGCTTGCCGACGAATTACGGCGATTCATGCCTCAGCCCGCTAACAACGTTCTGTATATCGCAGGAAATAACGACGAGCGGATCTTTCCTCCGAAGAAGGACGCTAAAGGCGAACGGCAACGCGTGGAAGGAAGTTTTGACGATCTACTCGAAAGAGCCGGGATCAAAGACTTTCGTTTCCATGACCTGCGTCACACGTTTGCATCGTGGTACATGATGAACGGTGGCGACCTTTACGAGTTGGCAAAGATCTTGGGCCACTCGAATATTAAAATGACCGAGCGTTATGCGAAGCTGGCGAAGCACCATATTGCCAGAACCAGCAACACCGCTCGCGAAATGTGGAAGTTACTTGAACCGATCGGCGCGAAAGAGGCCGTAGGGTAAACCGATGTACGCGTATTGTACGCGCGCTGATTTTTGAATGTTTTTGGCTATCTGTAAGTTGTTGAAATTATTGGTGGCCAGGGACGGAATCGAACCGCCGACGCCGGCCTTTTCAGGGCCGCGCTCTACC
>Ga0134125_10001757_pt1 | contig 26341 bp, 27 predicted proteins | sample KB31751_FD_96464 | JGI IMG/M metagenome (GOLD analysis project Ga0134125, IMG submission 96464) | Terrestrial soil microbial communities with excess Nitrogen fertilizer from Kellogg Biological Station, Michigan, USA - KB3-175-1 | ecosystem: Environmental > Terrestrial > Soil > Unclassified ...
GATAATCTCTAGTTATCGATATAAAAGTACTATAGCGCGTACGGCGTCAACGGAATCGTCCTTAAGTTCTTCTATTTTCCTCCTTGGATGTCACGCCGTCAACACCCACCGTTGGGTGGACTGGGGGGCCTGTCCCGCACCTCGGTGCAGTTGGTCGGCGCGCGGTCCGGATGTAACGCTCCTCCTTCGAGGAGAAGGATAGCTAGCCAGACCGGCAGGAGGGCTTGCCCTTTTCCTACTCAAGGCCGGCTGATGCGCTCTGGATATCCTCACCCGTAACCACATCCCGCAATTTTCGACCGCATCGCCCCAACCCGCTGCACTGTAGTAGTGGGAGAGACGAACCCTTCACCCCGTGACGGGGTCGAACCGCGTTCGTCTCGAAGGGAGCCCTTCATGATCCGCAGTGCACGGTTTCGCGCCACTATTCTCCTCTTGATCCTCGCCTTGGCGGCCATGCCCGCGATGGCGGCCGGCAAGGCGCCCGCGCGGCAGCAGGCGCCCAGCGTCGTGACCCGGCTCTGGCAGACGCTCGGCAGTCTCGTCCCCTGGATCGCCAAGGGCCGCGGCTCCATGGACCCGGACGGGAGCCCCGCACCCACCGCCCCCACGGGGAGCAGCACGGACGGCCGGGGTGGCATGGACCCGAACGGCTAGCTGCCGGATCGAGCTCTCCTCGGATGCCGCCGGCACGTGCCGGCGGTTTTTTTGTCCTATTCCAGCCTTTGGAGTAGGATTGCCGACACGGAAACAAGAAAGACAAGGGGGAAAGCTCATGGCAGAGTGGCACGTCCCGGAGGAACTTTTCGGTCGCTTTCTCCGTGCCGAGGCTTCGAGGGAGGAGTCGCAGCAGGTCGTTCGGCATCTCTTGAGCGAGTGTCCGCGGTGCAGCGAGATGGCGCACCAGGTCATCTCCGAGGTCGGGCTCTGGTCCTCCCGGAAAGCCGGTTGGGAGGAGGCGTACGAGGAGGTCTTTCAGCGGGCGCTGGTCTTCGCGACCGAAGAGGAACAGCGGCTGGCGCTGGAGAGGCTCCGTGGCTGGGAGCAGTGGTCTTTTCTGGAGCCCCTCACTCCGCAGGCTCGCATTGCCGTGGTGGAGGCGGACGAGAGCTTCCACACGTGGGGGCTCTATGACCGGCTCCTGGAAGCGAGCCGTTGGTACATGCGAAAGGAGCCCGCCGAGGCGGTCGACATCGTCCGGCTGGCGATTACGGTGGCCGAGCTGCTCGACCCGGCTGCACTCGGCGAGAAGCGTGTCGCCGATCTCCTGGCCAACGCCTGGGCGGCGCTCGGCAACGTGATGCGCATCGCCTCTGATTTCGAGGGGGCGCGAAGCGCGTTCAACGAGGCGTGGCGCTTCGTGGCATTAGGCACCGGCGATCCGCTGGAGGCAGCTCATCTCATCGGTCTTGAAGCCTCGTACATCAAGGACATCGGAGAGTTCGAGACCGCCGAGGCGGCGCTTGAGGAGGCTCTGGAAATCTACCGGAAGGCCGGTGATTCCCGCCAGCAGGGCCGAATTCTCCTCCAGATGGGCGATGCCATCGGGTACGCGAACCCTGGAAAGGGTCTTGCTCACATCAGGAAGGCATTGCCCCTCATCGATACCGCCAGAGACCCGCGGTTGGAGCTCTGCGCCCGGCATGACCTTGCCTGGTTCTTGATGGAGGACGGTCGGACGGAGGAAGCGCTGGCCATCCTCGATCGCTCCCGACCTCTATACAAGAAGTTCCAGGACGATTTCACTCAGCTCCGCTCCACTGGCTGGAAGGGAAGATCGCGGCGAACCTTGGGGATCTCGCCGGGGCGGAGAGCATCCTCGGGCAGCTCTGGGAGGAGCTCCGGGTTCGCGACCTCAACCAGGAGGTGGTCCTGGTCTCCATCGATCTCGCCGAGGTGCTCACGTGGAAGGGGGAGATCGCTCGCGCCGCTGAGCTCGCCGGGCAGTGCTACTCGATCATGAAGAGTTGGGGGCTGCATCGGGACGCCCTCGCCGCGTGGCTGGTGCTCCAGCAGGCCCTCGCCCAGGGCCACGGGCTCGACGACATCTTCCAGCGCATCGAGGTCTACTACCGGCGCCACTGGGTGCGGCCTGCGGCTTTTGCGTAATGGCACCGCCGAGGCGACTCGACGCCCGCAGCTTGGGTGGATCGGGCCGGTTCCGCCGCTGCCGAGACGTCCCGCCGTCCGTGGACTGCGGAGGTTGTCGTGAACGGGCTGGGACGTCTCTACGGACACGGTGCGGCGGGTCGGGACCGTGTCGCTGTGCTACTGGGCCCCCGCCCGCATCTTCCGCCGCGGATGCCGCGCCGTCAGCATCCGCCTCTGGTGGCCGTCCCTCACCTCGGTGTAGATCTGGGTGGTCGTGATGGAGGTGTGGCCCAGCATGGTCTGGATGTAGCGGATGTCGACTCCTTCTTCCAGGAGGAGGGTGGCCACGGAGTGCCTCAGCATGTGGGGGGTGACGTTGCCGTCGACGCCAGCCCTGGCGGCGCAGCGGCGGAGCATGGTGCGGACGGACTGCTCGGAAAGGCGGCCTTTCAGACGGTTGTGGAAGAAGTAGCCGTTGGCCTCCGCCTCGGGCTGCCAGAGGGCCCGGTAGTCCTTCAGCGAGCTCAGGGTCTCGTCGTCGCAAAGCTGGAGGATCCTCTCCCGGCTCCCCTTGCCCAGGATGCGGACGCGGCCCCGGCGCAGATCCACGTCCTTGTCCAGAAGATGGCAGACTTCGGCGACGCGGGCGCCGGTGGAGAAGAGGATCTCGAGCACCGCGACGTCCCGCACCAGGGCGCGGTAGGAGTACGAGCTATGGTCCGGGTGCTCGCTCTTGCGCCGGTAGAGGTGCTTGAAGAGGCGCTTCAGGTCCTCCAGGGAGATGGTGCGGGGAAGCCGGCGGGTCTCCTTGATGCGCACCTCCATCTTGCGGAAGGGGTTGACGGCGATCGCGTCCTCCCGCTCCAGGAAGTGGAAAAGGGCCTTGAGCGTCGCCACCTTGCGCTTGACGCTCTTCTCCTTGAGCGGGCCGAAGAGGCTCTTGATGTAGGCGCGAAGCGCCGTCTTGTCCACGGCCGGCAGGTCGGTGACTCCCGAGTGGGCCACCAGGAATTCTCCGAACTGGCGCAGATCGATGGAGTAGGCCTTCAGGGTCTTGGGGCTGAGGTTCTTCTCGTAGCGACAGTGGGCCAGGAACTGCGAGACGGCTTCCTGTAATTTCATCCGCGGATACCCCCTCCCGATGTTGGCGGAGGAGATAATAGCGTCGAAACCGGCGATACGCGGGGGGATAAGGCGAAAAGGCCGGAAAAACAAAATCCCCCCTGTCCGTCCGGGACGAGGGGGGATGTCAGGAGGCGCGCCGGGTTTGAAGCCGGCTCTTGGGTACGGAGTGCTACGGAGCGCCCGCGGGGGCGCTGGGTGCCGCGGCGCCGGGCCGCAGGTCGTCGAAGACGATGCCCAGGTTGTCCGCGCCATTGGCTCGGCACAGGTCCATGAAGTGGGCCACCTTGTCGAAGAGCAGCTCGCCGTCCGCGGCGAAGAAGACCACCTTGCTCGCCCGGCCGGTCATGGCTTCGCGCAGCTTGGGGCCGAACTCGTTCTCCGGGTACATCGTTTTGTTGATGAACATGCTGCCTTGAGCGTCCAGCCGCACGATCACCTGATCGTCGGACTGGGGAGGAGGAGCTGCGGTCTCGACTTTGGGCGGCACCTGCACGGGGTACCCCATCTGGAGCAGGGGCACGGCCACCATGAAGATGATCAGCAGTACCAGCACCACGTCCACCAGGGGCGTGATGTTGATCTCGCTTCGGATGCCACCACCACCACCAACGTTCATTGCCATGGTCGTTAACTCCCGGGGAGGCCCGCCCTAAGCGGCGCCGCCCAGCTTTTTCTCTTTCTCGGTGACCACTCCAACGCGGCTGAAGCCAGCTTCGTTGATGACCTGCATCACCTTCCGGACGTCCTTGTACTTCAGGCGCTTGTCGGCCTTGATGACGACCGACTTGTCCGGGGTCTGGCTGTGGATCTCTTCCAGATGAGCCTTGAGGTCATCGTTGGGGATCCACTTCTGCTCGACGGCGACGCTGCCATCCTGCGTGATGGCCATGGTGATCTGCTTGGTACCTTCCGGCATCTTGTCCGGTTTCGCGGTCTCGGGCAGCGACACGTTGACGCCCTTCTGGAGCATCGGCGTGACGACCATGAAGATGATCAGAAGCACCAAGCAGACGTCGACAAGGGGAGTGACGTTGATGTCGCTCCGCACCTCCTTGACGAGGTTCAGCTTGTGGTGCTTATGCAGCATTCTTGCTCCTCTGCCGCTTCATGAAGAAGTCGACGAGCTCCGAGGCGGAGTTCGACATCTCGATCTGAAGCCGCTCCAGTCTGTTCGTGAAGTAGTTGAACATCCAGGCCGCCGGAATGGCGACGCCGAGGCCGAAGGCGGTGGCCACGAGGGCTTCCGCGATACCGGCCGACACGGCGCCGATGCCGCCGGAGCCGGCGAGGGCCATGCCGGTGAAGGCGTTGATGATGCCGATCACGGTGCCGAACAGGCCGATGAAGGGGGTGATGGTGGCGATGGTGGCCAGCGAGCCGATGCCCCGCTTGAGGTCGGAGGTGGTGAGCAGCGTGGCGCGCTCGACGGCGCGGGTCGCGGCCTCGACGACCTCGGGAGCGGAGAGAGGGCTGGTCTGGCTCTCATACTGGAAGGACTGGAGACCGGCGGAGACGACGCGGGCCAGATGGCTCTGGGGATACTTGCTGGCGGCGTCGATGGCGGCCTGGGGGCGATCGTTCTTCAGGTGCTCGGTCGCCTGACGGGCGAACAGCAGGGACTGCTTGCGCGCCTTGCTGAACATGATCAGTCTCTCGACGGAGACGTAGAGCGACCAGATGGACAGGATGATGAGAATGACGATGACCCCCTTGTTGAGGATGGTCATCTGTTCCCACAGGGCAAGAGGATTCAGACTCATGCGCGTCTCCTTTTTCCTTTTCTCTGAAAACCTAGGCGCTCACTGCACCTGGAAATTGACCGTCAGTACGTAATAGACCTTGACCGGCCTGCCTTCGAGCGTGGCCGGCTTGAACTTCCATCTTTGGACCGCATCCACCGCGGCTTTGTCGAGTCCCATGGGCAGGCCCTTGAGCACCCGGACGTTGGTGACGTTGCCGGCGGTGTCGATGATGGCTTCGACGATCACCGTGCCGGTGACGCGCGCCCGGCGGGCGAGCTCGGTGTAGATCGGCCGCACCTGGTTGATGATCTCGGGCCGGGTGACGGCGCCGCCCACCCGCAGCGGAGCGTCCTCGCTCGGCACGCCGCCCGGAGTGCCGCCGACGACTCCGCCGGGCACGCCGCCGACGACTCCGCCGACGACTCCGCCGACGACTCCGCCGGGCACGCCGCCCTCGACGCCGCCGACGACGCCGACGTCAGCGGTCGGCTCGGGGTTGGTGTTCGCCTCCGGCACCTTGTCGGGCACCTGCACGGGCTGCACGGGGGTGGTGGGGACGATCTTCGGCACATCCTTCGGCACCACCTTCGGGGTGGCGGCGGCCGGCGGCGGCGCGGCCGGCGGCGGTGGAGGCGGCGGCGGCGCGGCGTTGATGAACACCACGTTGATCGGCGGCTCGGCCACCTCGGGGACGTTCCAGTACTGCGCGAACAACAGCGCTCCACCCGCGACGATGTGCAGCGCCAGCGCTACAGGCATCAGCCACCAGCGCACGCCGCGCTTGTGGACCGTGTCCAGGTCGATCAGAGAGTTCTCGAACATGGTTTTCCCTTCCCACCTTGTTCAGGTTTTAGCGGGGGTCTTGGGCTGTTGCGATTTCTTGCGCAGCTCGATGGCCTTCTTCAGCCACTGGTCCGCGGTCGCCGTGTACTCCAGGCGCTTGGCGGGGTCGAGCTCCGCCTTCGCCTTCTCGCGGTAAAGGAGGCTGTAGTAGGCCATGGCCTCGAAATAGTCCGGCTTGGTGTCCAGCGCCTGCTTGAGGGCCTGCAGGCCCATGTCGACCACCTTCACGCGCTCCTCGAGGGAGATGGAGGGGTCGCGGTAGGCCTTGTCCCACGCCGAGACGCCGATCGAGTAGAGCGCCTCGGCCTTCTCCTGGCCCTGGAGCTGGGCGGCGAGCTGGTTCGCCTGGTCCAACCGTCCGGCCTGCGTCAGGATGGTGACCCGGTACTTCGCGAGCTTCGGGGCCTCCTGGGGCATTTCCTTCGCCCGGCGGTCGATGAAGGCTAGCGACTCGTCGTACTTCTTGGCGTTGACCAGCGTCGACATCAAGTACTCTTCGACCTTCTCGTCCTTCGGGTAGTCGGCGAGGTACTTCTCGAAGGCGTTGATGGCCGTGTCCGCGTACTCGACGTTCTTCGGGCTGTCGTCCCCGGGACGGTAGAGAGCCAGCGAGGCCAGTCCCAGCGAGCGCCAGGCGAACGTGGCGTCGGGGTCCAGCTCAAGGCCTTTCTTGTACTCGCTGATGGCCTTGACGTAGGACTCCTGCTGGTAGAGCTCGTTGCCCTTCTTCAGTTGTGCCCGGGCCTCGATCTTGCCGCAGCCGAGCGCCGGCAACAGGATCAGAAGTGCTGCGACGGGCAGTATCACAGTTCTCTGCATAGTCACCTCTCCACCACTTAGAAGGGGGGAGCTCCAAAAGAGTTCCCGGAAAGATCTAGGCCCAAACGACAGGAAGGCCGGGAGGGACTCCAACCGCCTCATCTCACGTCCTCCCGTGCCTGGGTGTCAATGCAACACTTGTACCGGCCCCACCCCTCACCCCGGAGAGCTGCCGGTCTTCCAGCCTCCGGGCCTCGTCACGACTTCCGCTTCGGGCGCGCTGCGGGCGAGTGGGTGCGAGCTGGATTCGGGTTGGCAGCGGTCTGCTCCCTGTAGTCATGAAACGGGGCCGAATCCTAGAGGAAAATTCCCCGGATGCCAAATGGCGTGCGTCCAGGGGAGGAAGTCGGGCGGAAATTGCGCCTCCGGCCCCTGCCATGTCAGACTCCCCGCCGCACTTCCGCAACCCTGGAGCTCAACGTGGGCTTGTCGCCCGCCCCCAAGCTCCCCAAGGAGGCCCTGCTTGCTTCGAGGCATCTTCCAGATCAAGAAGCTGGACGACATCATGGCGTCCGCCGAGAGCGGGCCGACGCTGCGCCGCGACCTGGGCGCCTTCCAGGTGACCTTGCTGGGCATCGGCGCCATCGTCGGCGCCGGTATCTTCGCCACTCTCGGCACCGCGGCGGCCGGCGACGCGCAACGCCTGGGGGCCGGGCCCTCGCTGATGCTCTCGTTCGTCATCACGGCGGTCGTCTGCGCCTTCACCGCCCTGTGCTACGCCGAGTTCGCCGCCCTGGTGCCCATCTCGGGATCGGCCTACACCTACTCCTACGCCACCCTCGGCGAGCTGGTCGCCTGGATCATCGGCTGGGACCTCATCATCGAGTACGCGGTGGGCAACGTGGCGGTGGCCATCAGTTGGGCCAACTACTTCCGCACCCTGCTCGAAAGCATCGGCATTCACTTCCCCTTGTGGCTCGCGACGGACTTCCGCACGGCGGCCCATACGCCCGAGCTGCTGGCGAACGCCCCCCACGTCCTCGGCGTGCCGATCGTCTTCAACCTGCTGGCGTTCCTGATCGTGGCGCTGATCACCATCGTCCTGGTGGTGGGCATCCGCGAGTCGGCCCGCTTCAACGCCGTCATGGTGATGATCAAGATCATCGTCCTGCTGTTCTTCGTGGTGGTGGCCCTCAAGTACGTCACCCCGTCCACGGTGACGGCCAACTGGCACCCCTTCCAACCCAATGGATGGAAGGGCACGTTCGCCGGCGCGGCGGTGGTCTTCTTCGCCTACATCGGCTTCGACGCCGTCTCGACGGTGTCGGAGGAGACGCGCAACCCGGGCCGCAACCTGCCCATCGGCATCATCGCCTCGCTGGTCATCTGCACCGTGCTCTACATCGGCGTGGCGGCGGTGTTCACCGGCATCATGCCCTACGCCGTGCTGAAGCAGAAGCTGGCCACCGAGCAGGCCGAGCCCCTCACCATGGCGCTGGCCTACGTGATGGGCGGCCAGCAGAAGTGGGTCATCGGCCTGGTCGCCCTCGGCTCGGTGATCGCCCACACGGCGGTGCTGCTGGTCTTCCAACTCGGCCAGCCGCGCATCTTCTTCTCCATGGCGCGCGACGGTTTGCTCCCCCCGTCGTTCGCCCGCGTGCACCCGAAGTTCCGCACGCCGCACGTCACCACCATCCTCACCGGCGTCCTGGTGGGCGGTGTCGCGGCCTTCGCCAGCATCGACGAGATGGTGGACCTGACCAACATCGGCACCCTCTTCGCCTTCGTGCTGGTGTGCGTCGGCGTGCCTATCCTGCGTCACACCAATCCCAACGCCCAGCGGCCGTTCCGGGTGCCCTTCGGACCCTACCTGCTGCCGCTGCTGGGAGCGGCGTCCTGCATCTTCCTCATGTACTACCTGCCGCCGGCCTCCTGGTGGCGGTTCGTGGGCTGGCTGGTGCTGGGCTTCGCCATCTACAGCGCCTACGGCTACACCCGCAGCACCATCGGTCAGAGCATGGGCCGGCCGCGGGTGACGCCCTGGACTCTCAAGGTCGCGTCCCTCGGCTTCCTGCTGATGGCCTGCGGGCTCTTCACCATTCCTCACAGCGCCGGGCTCGGCACGCTCATGAGCCAGGCGGGCGACGCCCTGGCCGCGGACCACTCCCGGTCGCTCGCGGGCCTGTCGCTGATCGTCGTCGGTCTGGTGCTGGGCGGCGCCGGGCTGCTGATCGAGGCGCGGGACCGGCGGACGGCGTAGGTTTTAGATTTCCCGGGTGAGGCCGAGGGCGCGCTTCACCCGGAACCACCCCTTGCGCAGCTTCCAGAAGCGGCTCGCCTCCATGCCGGCGATGCGGGCGCGCAGGAAGGCGCCCTCCTCCTGGAGCTGCCGCACCCGCACTCCCAGCGCATAGCCGTCGAGCCGGGAGGAGCGCAGCAGGGCGGCGGGGATCGTGTCCTCATAGAGGCGGGAGACGCCGCCGTCCGCGTCCATCACGTCCACCGCGACCGTCCCCGCCGTCGCGGCCTCCCGCGCGAGCGGAGCGACCAGTCGCCAGCCGGTCACGTCCACCGTCTCGTAGGGAAAGAGGACGCCGGCGTCCGGCCGCGGCACGAAGCCGTCCGGGCGGAGCGCCTGGACGATCTCACCGTCGACCAGCAGCCGCACCTCGCGGGGCGGGGCGCGGCGCGTGCGGTCCACCACCCAGCCGGCGAGGCGCAACTGGCCGCCGGCCAGCGAGCAGTGCTCGACGAACCCTTCGGGCTCCTCCTCCAGCTTCAGGCCGGAGAAATCGGCGTCCGCCTCGGGCACCACGACGTAGAGGTCCTGGAAGCGCAGCAGCCCGCGGGCCAGGCGGTGCACGGAGCTGCCGGGGGCGACCTCGCCCACCATGCGGCGGACGAACCCCTCGTTCACCCAGGTGGTGCCGTACTGCTCGGAGGAGAGCGAGCCGCTCTCGCTGTGCGCGTCGAACTGGATGCCGCCCGGCGGCAGCTCTCGGCCGGGGAGCATGATGTCCCGGTCGTGGACGCTGAAGACCAGGACGCCGCCCGGCCGCAGCATCCCCCACAGCCGGCGCAGCCAGGAGCGGAAGGTGGCCTCCGGCAGGTGGGTGAAGAGGGAGGAGACGAGGATCGCGTCGAAGGTCTCGGCGCAGACGAGCTGCTCGGGGTCGGCGTGCGAAACGAGGCCGTGGACGCCGAAGGCAGCCTCCTGGAAGCGGACGCCGCCCGCGTAGATGTCCGCCACCCAGACGTGCTCGGGCGGAATGTCGAGCATCGCGAAACGGGTCACCCGGCCATAGCCGCTGGCGAAGTCCAGGAGCTGGAAATGGGGGGGCAAGGTACCGAAACGACTGCCGAAACGCCAGCGCAGAATGGACGCCATCGTCCCCCAAATGCGACGCCCCGAGTCGAAATAGAGGACAAGGGCCTGGTCCCGGTTGCCGGGGTGGAGGTTGAGGTAGTGGAGGAGCATCTCGTCCTCCGCGTGGATGTCGAGGTTCACCGCGGCGAGGCGCCCGGAGGTGAGGCCTAGGGCGGTGAGGAGCGGGTTGTTCTCCCAGGTCTGGTAGGCGAGATTCATTCGGGGTCTTTCGCGGGCGTCACGGGCCAGTGGGCCGCCGCGGCCACGGCCATCGCCCGCTTCGCGTCGCGGGCGAACCGCTTCTGGAGCAGGCGGGTCAGAGGGTATCCGAACTTCGCCAGCGGCAGGTTCGGCCGCGAGAAGGCGAAGAGGTCGAACCACACCGAGTTGTCCTCGTGATGCCACTCGACGGTGAAGCGCTCCTCGCCCCGCTCGCCGTGATCCGGCAGGGTCCCATAGGCGAATCCGAAGCGGACGATCGGTCCCTCGTCGTCGATGCGGTAGACGACCCGGCAGGCGTTGAGCGACCAGAAGCCCAGATGCCGTACCCGTACCGCCACCGTCGTGCCGGGCTCGATCGGAGCCGCCGCGGGAAAGGCGGCGACCCAGCCGAGGCCGAACATCTTCCAGCTCCTCAGCGCCTCCACCGCGCGGGCGAACGTGGCCCGGCCCTCGCCGAGGCGCACCCGGTTGTGATCGGTCTTGTAGCCGGCCGGCGCTCCCCGCCGGGAGTGGCCGACCTCGCGATAGGAGAAGGTACGGCTCCGCTGTTGAGCCAGGAATCGCTCGACGCGCTGATCGGAGGGCTTCATCAACAGGAACACTGCGGCCGGGGAGGTTACCACGGCTGGCGCAAAGTAGAATGAGGCCCATCGAATTTCCGGGGAGGTGTGATGGCGCGGTTTCTCTGGATCTGTCTCGGCGGCGCGGCGGGCACCGGCGCCCGCTACCTGATGTCGGTCTGGCTGCTGCGCGCGGCGGGGCCAGGCTTCCCCTGGGGTACTCTGGCCGTCAACGTGATCGGCTCTTTCCTGCTCGGGCTGATCATGCAGGTCGCCCTCGCCACGGACCTGCTGGCGCCCACCCTGCGGCTGACGCTCACCACGGGCGTGATGGGCGGCTTTACGACGTACTCGACCTTCAACTACGAGACCCTTCAATACCTGCAGCAGAACGACTGGCTGATGGGCTCGCTGAACCTGGCGGTCACCGTCGTCGTCTGTCTGGTCGCGGGGAGCCTGGGCCTCCTGGCCGGCCGGGTGATGGCGGGGGGCTGAGCTGGGGTATCCTATTCCCCAGCAGCTATGTAATTCGCGGGTGTCACCCAGGGAGGACGGAATGGGACGCTACGACGAGCTGGTGGACAACCAGCGCCGGGCCGTGCTGGAGAGCCAGGGTGTGACGGAGCGGTCGTTGCGGCGAGCCGTGGCGGCCCGGGCGGCGGCGCTCGGGGGCGGGCCGGTTCCGGAGGCCAGCTCCGGGGAGATTCCCGAGTCTCTGCGGGCGTACGTCGACACGATCGCCCTGCACGCCCATCGAATTACCGACGAGGACATCGTGGCTCTGGGCCGCGAGTGGTCCGAGGACGAGATCTTCGAGGTCTCCGTCGCCGCCGCGGTGGGAGCCGGTCTGGCCCGCCTGGAGCGCGGCCTTTCCATCCTGCGGGGAGGCACGCGATGAGACTGGAGAGCGTCAGGCGCGGGCAGGGGATCAAGCGGCTGCTGTTCCCCATCATGGGCTGGAAGATCCGGACGCGGCTGCCGGACGTGGTTCGCACTCTCATGTACCGGCCGGAGATTTTCGGTAAGTCTTACAACGCCTGGATCCAGGCGGTCCTGCGCGGGCCCTCGCCGTGGAGCGTCTGGGAGCGGGAGCTCTTCGCATCGTTCACCTCACGCTGCAACGAATGCGTGTTCTGACGGGAGCAGCACGGCGCGGTCGCGTCGATGGCCCACAGCTCCGAGAGCGGAGAAGCCCTGATCCAGGCCGTGCTGGAGGATTACCGCACGGCGCCCATCTCCGAGAAGTTGCGGGCGATGCTCGGCTTCCTGGAGAAGCTGACGCTCCGGCCCGCCGACGTGGGGCCGGACGACGCTGTGGTCCTGCGGGCGGCGGGCCTCTCCGACGAGGAGATCGAGAGCGCCATCCACGTCTGCGCGCTGTTCAACGTCATCAACCGGGTCGCCGACTCCCTGGGCTTCGAAACGGCGGACGCGGACGGTTACCGGAAGGGCGCCCGCCGGCTGGTGACCGTCGGCTACAAGTGACGAGGGGTCTTACGGCGTCAGGCGCCAAACGAGCGGCAGCAGGATGATGATGAGCGCGTAGAGCAGCAGCGTCAGCGGCAGGCCGACCTTGAAGTAGTCGCGGAAGCGGTAGCCGCCGGGGCCCATGACCAGGATGTTGACCGGGTGGCCCAGCGGCGTGAGGAAGGCGATGGACGTGGCGAGGGCCACTCCCATGACCATCGCCCGCGGGTCCGCGCCCGTGCGCTGCGCCGTCGCGATGGCGATCGGCGCGATGACCGTGGCCACGGCGGCGCCGTTCATGGCCTGGGTGAGCAGGATGGCGAGGCCGACGAGGCCGGCCAGCAGCAGCCGCGGACCCCCGGCCCCCAAGAGGTGGAGAAGCTTGTCGGTGAGCAGCGCCGCGGCTCCCGTCTTGACCATCGCGGTGCCCAGCGGCAGCATCCCCGCCACCAGCACGACGCTCTTGAAGTCCACGGCCCGGTAGGCTTGGTCCATGGTCAGGATGCGGGCGACGACCATGATCAGCGCGCCGCCGAGCATCACCTCGCCCACCTCGAAACGGCCCGAGGCGGCGAGGACCAGGGAGATCGCCATGATCGCCAGGGCCAGTCGTCCCTTGCCCGTCGCCGGCTCCGCCGCGGCGCGCGCGGGCTCGGCGAGAACGATCAGGTCGGCCTCGGCGCGGAGCACGGGCAGGCGGCTGCGCTCGCCCTGGAGGAGAAGGCCGTCGCCGAGCTCCAGCGGAAGATCGGTGAGACCGGTGCGCACCGGCCGGCCGGCCCGCCAGAGGGCGATCACGCTCATGCCGTAGCGCTCGCGGAAGAGGGCCTCGCGCAGGGTCTGGCCGATCAGCGCCGAGCGGGGAGAGAGCACCGCCTCCACCACCGCCACGGATTTCGATTCGAGATCGCGCTCGCGCCAGTCCCGGGCGGGCAGGAGCTCGAGCCCCTCCTCCTGGGCGAGGTGCTCCGGCTTGCCGCTCAGCAGCAGGACGTCCTCCGCCAGGATGACGCTGCCCGGCGGCGGCGCCTGCACCACGCGCCCTTCGCGCTCGATGGCGAGGACGCTGAAGCCGTAGGTCTCGCGGAAGCGGGTGTCCGCCAGGGTCTTGCCGGCGAGGGGAGAGCCCGGCGGTACCCCGGCCCGGATCAGCCGCTCCCCCAGGTGATAGATCTCGGCCAGATCCGCCTCGCGGCGGTGGATGTCCGCCAGCACCTGGGCCGGCGAGCGGTCGGGGAGCTGCCGCCGGCCCCACAGCGCCATGTAGGCGATGCCCGCCGCCACGATGGGCAGGCCCAGCGGCGCGAAGTCCAGCAGGCCGTAGCCGGCCAGCTTCTCGTCGCGCAGCAGGCTGCTGACCACGATGTTGGTGGTGGTGAGCAGGGTCGCCATGCCGCCCAGGATGGTGGCGAAGGCGAGGGGCATCAGCAGCCGCGCGGGGTTGACTCCCGCCCGCTGCGAGGCGCCCGAGACGGCCGGCAGCAGCACGGCCGCCGCCGCGATGTTGTTCATGAACAGCGACAGGAACGCCCCGGCGATCATCACCACGACGATCTGCCGCACCTCGCCCTGCCCGGCGACCCGCACCAGCAGGTTGCCCACCCGGCGCGTCACGCCCGTGCGCTCCAGCCCCGCCGCCAGCATGAAGATCGCGAGCAGGGTGATGACGGCCGAGCGGCTGAAGCCGGAGAAGGTCTCCTCGGAGGTCAGCACGCCGGTCGTGCCGAGCGCGACCGCGACGAGGAGCGCCACCAGGTCCGGCCGCACCTTGTCGCTCAGGAAGAGCGCCACGGCCCCACCGAGAATGACGAGCGTGAAGGTGAGGTGGAGGTCCATGGCCGAGGCGGATGCTAGCAGACGGGGGAGGAGGAGCGGCCGGAAAACTCCTGACCTTCAATGATATTCTCGCAGGCGATGCGACGCCCCCTGACCCTTCTCCTGCTGCTCGCGCTCACCCTCGGGGTGTCGGCCGGTCCTCATCCGTGCCACGCGCAGACCCGGCAGACTGCGATGGCAGGCCACGCGTCCTGTCATGAAGCGAACGCCGCGCCCAAGGCGCCCGCCAAGCCGGCGCACGACTGCTGCGATCCGGTCAAGGGCGGCCACGTCCTGTGCGACCAGGCCTGCCAGGGCGCGGCGGTGATGGTCGTCGCTCCCACTTTGCCGGAAGCCCTGGCCTTCCGGGAACCGGAGCCGCCGGTCGTGCAGCGCCTGGGTGCCCTGTTCGTCCTCTCGATCGATCACGTTCCCCTGACCTGAAGCGTCCTGATCCTCCGTTGCGGTGCCGTTCCGGTGGGCTTGGCTCCCGCCGGGCGCGGCGTGGATCTCACTTTTTTCAGGAGTTTCTGGTCATGATGCGAATCTTCCAAGTTTTCGGCGCTTTGGCGCTTTCCCTTTGTATCGCGGCGCCTCTCCGGGCGCAGCAGGACATGCAAGACATGAAGGACATGCCGGGGATGGATCACTCCATGCACGGCATGCACGAAATGCCGGGCATGCTCGGACCCTACGGCATGTCCCGCGAGGCTTCGGGCTCGGCTTGGCAGCCGGAGTCCACTCCCCACACGGGAATTCATACGATGGCGAACGGCTGGCACCTCATGACGCACGGCTTCGCCAACCTCATTTACGACCGCCAGGGCGGTCCCCGGGGAGACTCCAAGACCTTCAGTGAGAACATGCTGATGGGCATGGCCACCCGCTCCGTCGGTCCCGGCCGGCTGGGACTGCGGGCCATGGTCTCGGTCGAGCCGACGACCATCGGCCGCGAGGGCTATCCCCTGCTGTTGCAGACCGGCGAAACGGCCAACGGCGTCACGCCACTCGTCGACCGCCAGCACCCGCACGACCGATTCATGGAGCTCTCCGCGAGCTACAGCCTTCCCGTGGGGCCGGCGGAAAATCACAGCTCCGTCTTCGCCTACTTCGGCCTGCCCGGCGAGCCGGCGCTGGGTCCCCCGACCTTCATGCATCGTTTTTCGGGAATGGACAATCCGGAGGCGCCGCTCGGCCACCACTGGCTCGACTCGACTCACGTCACCTTCGGCGTCGCCACGCTGGGCTGGATTCGCGAGGGGGTAAAGCTCGAAGGCTCGGTCTTCACCGGCCGCGAGCCGGACCAGAACCGCAACGATATCGAGAGCCCCAAGATGGACTCCTGGTCGCTACGCGCGACGTGGAATCCCACGCCCGACTGGTCCTTCCAGGTGAGCCGCGGTCACATCCACAGCCCCGAGCAACTGGAGCCGGAGATCGACGTCGACCGCACCACGGTCTCCGCGATGCTGAACCGTTCGCTCGGCGAGCGCAATCTTCAAACCACCTTCGCGTGGGGCCGCAACGACCGCGATCATCACGGCCACGCCACGAACAGCTTCCTGCTGGAATCCGCCGTCACCCTCGATGACCGCGATACCGTCTTCGCGCGGGCCGAGCAGCAGCAGAACGACGAGCTCGGCGATCACGGCAGCGGCGGCTCGGTGTTCAACGTGGGAAAGGTATCGCTCGGCTACATCTGGGACGGCGTGCGAATCGAAAGCTTCCGCGGCGGCCTCGGAATCCTCGGCAGCGTGGCCCGGGTGCCGCGGGAGCTGAATCTGGATTACGGCGACACGCCGTTTTCGTGGATGGCGTTCCTGCGGGTGAGGATCTGAAGACTGCCTTGGAAAAAGCAGGGATGCCGCCGGCGAGACCAAGCGGCATCCCTGTATCGAGAAGGAGACCGGTGAGCTAGAAGTTGTAGACCGTGTAGATGCCGATCTCCGAGAATTTACCCTTGCTGTTCACGTTCACCGAGCCGGTGGCGCCGGCGTCGCCGGTGGTGAAGGTGCCGCCCTTGACCTCGTCGTACTTGTAGACCAGCGAGGCGGCGAAAGCCTTGTTGAGGGTCCACTGCACGCCGGCGTTGTAATAGGTTTCCTTGAGGTTCGGCTTCAGGTCCTTGCTGGGCTTCGCCGTGTCGTAGCGGCCGAAGATGGACCACTCGGGATTGAAGTTGATCTGGCCCCAGCCGGAGAATCCGTCGGACTTGTCCGTGGCCACGGTGGTGGTGGTGTTCCAGTTGTCGGCCTGGAAATACTGGCCGCCGATCTTGAAGAAGCTGGTGCTGAAGCTGAGCAGCGCGTCGGCGCGGGTGGCGGTGTGCAGGGCCGGCACCGCGTCGGTGTCGTTGCCGCGCTTGCCGCTGTAACCGCCGACCGCGAGGACCAGGCCCTCCATCGGGGTGGCGGAGATGCGGCCTTCGAAGTCCACGCTCTTGGTGCGGGTCGGGTTGCTGTAGCCCTTGCCGTTGCCGATGGTGAACTGATAACCCCAGAGCGGGTTGTTGCCGAGCACGTGGAAGCCCCACTCGGCCGAGGTGCCGAAGCTGAGGCGGTCGGTGATCACCTGCTCGACGTAGCGCAGGCCGTAGACGCCCTCGGCGAAAGGAATGAACGGAGTGTCGGCGGAGCCGAGGCGCAGAGTGAACTGGGGGTCGATCGCGGCCTGAACGTAAGCCTTTTTCACGAACACGTCGTAGCGCCGGGCGCCCTGGTCGCCGATGTCGGACTGGAACTGCGCGGACCAGACCTTGTCGAACTGGTGGGTGAAGGTGAAGTAGGTGCGCTTGACGTCGACGCCCTCGCCGCTGTCGCTGCTCTTCTTGCCCGTGGCGTCGTCCTTGTTCTGCTTCGAGCTCACGTCGGCGTAGACGCGGATGCCGAACTTGTTGGCCGGGAAATCCGCGGCCTTGGCCGGTTTCGGGGTCGGCCGGTCGTAGGCGGGCAGGTTGTGCTTGAACAGATAGAGGTCCATGGCGGTCTCGTTTTCGGCGACGAGCGTCTCGCCGCCGGCGCCGCGGCCGACCAGGGTGATGGCGGTACCGATGTCGCCGGACGACTGCCACGACTGGTAGCGCTCCGGGGTGTTGAAAACGTATACGCGGCCGTCCTTCTCAACCTCCTGGTAATACAAACCCGTCACCTGCGCCACGGCGACGGAGGCGACCGATAGCGCCAAGACAAGCGCCAGAAGGCCTGCCTTTATTAGAGCGGTTCTGCGCATCCTGCTCTCCTTTTGATATGGATTTCAGTTTAGGGGGTCTCGCCCTGGTTCATCTACGAGTTGGCGTCAGCATAGGAAAGGGGCTCGTGCGACTCTGCGACGGCGATGTGACAGGCTTGCGACAGGCCTTTTTCCTGCCCGGATTTCGCGTCGGTTTTCTCTCAAAAAGCGGCGACAATTTTATGGAGTTGCGGAATGCGTATGGGCGTTGTCACGCCGTTGTCACACGGCGGTAGGTTGGCTGCCAAACCCTTCTGCGAGAGTCTGGGTCGCGGACCGCTGCGACGGGTCCGCCCAACCCAAGCGTATTCAACCTATGGACGATAAGGAGAGAGCGATCATGGCGACGTTGCACAATCGCAAGGTGACTTCCCTGGCCCTGGCCGTTGCCCTGGGCGGGAGCATGCTGTCGGCCCAGGCCGTGAAGGTCGAGTCGGGGATCCCGTCCTACAGCAAGACGAGCGGCGTGTCGGGGAACCTGAGCTCGGTGGGCTCGGATACGCTCAACAACCTGATGACCTTCTGGGCGGAGGGCTACAAGAAGGAGTACCCCAACATCCGCATCCAGATCGAGGGCAAGGGCTCGACGACGGCGCCGCCGGCGCTCATTCAGGGCACCTCGCAGCTCGGCCCCATGAGCCGCACCATGAAGTCCGAGGAGATCGACGCCTTCGAGAAGAAGTACGGCTACAAGCCCACGGCGGTCCGCGTCGCGGTCGACGGCATCGGCGTCTTCGTCAACAAGGACAACCCCGTCAAGTGCCTCTCCATGCAGCAGCTCGACGGCATCTTCTCGCAGGGCCGCGCCTGCGGCGGCAAGGCGATCGCCAAGTGGAGCGACGCGGGCGTCACCGGCGCCTGGGCCGGTCAGCCGATCAGCCTCTATGGCCGTAACTCCGCCTCCGGCACCTATGGCTACTTCAAGGAGCACGCGCTCTGCAAGGGCGACTACAAGGCGACGGTGAAGGAGCAGCCGGGCAGTGCTTCGGTGGTGCAGGGCGTCACCGAGGACAAGTACGCGATCGGCTACAGCGGCATCGGCTACAAGACCTCGGGCGTGCGGGCCGTCCCCGTGGCCGCCAAAGAGGGAGCCTGCATCGACGACAGCCCGGAGAACGTGATCACCGGCAAGTATCCGCTGTCGCGCTTCCTCTACGTCTACGTCAACAAGGCCCCCAACAAGCCTTTCGATCCTCTCGTCCGCGAGTTCCTCAAGTACGTCCTCTCGCTGCAGGGTCAGGAGACGGTCGTCAAGGACGGCTTCATTCCGCTGACCCACAAGATCGTCCAGGAGGAGCTGGCGAAGCTTCAGTAGGCGGATGGCGAACCCGGAGGAGAAAGGGGCCGGCTCGATGTCCGCGAATTCCAAGGAAACGGCTCCCTCCGCGGAGGAGCGTCTCCGGCTGCGCAACCGCAGCCGCGAGACGCCTCGCCGCCGGCTGGTGGCGGACCGTGTCGCCCGCTGGCTGGTGTCGGGTGGCGGCCTGCTCATCATCGCCAGCATCCTCGGTATCCTCGTCTTCATCCTGATCGAAGTGCTTCCGTTGCTGCTGCCGGCCAAGGTGACGGCGGTGCGACGTGTGGCCGTGCCGGGTGCCGGTCGCATCGGCGCGATGCTGGCCGACGAGCACCGCACCCACGTCGCCACGCTGGACGAGCACGGCATCGCCCGGGTGGTGCGCCTGGACGACGGCAAGGAGGTCTACAGCTCCGACGTGCTGGCGGCGGCCGTGCCCGCTGCCGCTGCAAAACCGGTTTTAACGGGTATGACCGTGCCGGCCCAGAGCCGGGCCTTCGCCGCCGCCACCAGCGACGGGCGGGTCCTGCTGAAAAAGATGGAGTTCACCGTCACCTTCCAGGGCAGCGAACGGGTGGTGACGCCGGACATGACGCCGCCGGCTTTCCTGGAGCTCGATCCCGAGCATCATTCTCTCGGTCCCTTCGCCGCCCAGATCGACGACCAGGGCGCCGCCACCGCCGCCGCGGTGCTGGCCGGCGGCAAGCTGGCGATCGTGCGGCGGGCGACGGAAAAGAATGAAATGACGGGCGAGACCACCGAGGCACTGAGCCGCGCCGAGATCGCCGTGCCCGGCAAGGTGACGGCCCTGGTGCTCGACCCGCAGCAGCACAATCTCTACGCCGGCACGGCGGGCGGCGAGCTGCTCTGGTGGCCGCTCGACGGTGCGCAGCCAGGACCCCTGAAAGCGGCCAACGCCGGCTCACCGGTGACCGCGCTGAACCTGCTGCTGGGCGGCAAGTCCCTCGCCGTGGGGCAGGCCAACGGCAATCTCTCCGTGTGGTTCGCCGTGCGGCAATCGGACGACTCGCAGCGGCTCGAACGCATCCACGAGTTCCCCCGCCAGCCGGGCGCGGTACGGGCGATCACGCCATCGCAGCGCGACAAGAGCTTCCTCGCCGCGAGCGGCAATCAGCTCGGCCTCTTCTTTTCCACCGCCGACCGCACCCTGTGGACGGGCACCTCGCCGCTCGGCGGTTCGACGGCGATGTTCTACGCCCCGAAGGCCGACGGCGCCTTTCTTGCCGGTGGCCCCTCAGGGGAGCAATCGCAGATCGCGGAGCTGGACATCCACAATCCGCATCCCGAAGTGACCTTCGGCGCACTGTTCGGAAAGGTCTGGTACGAGGGCTACAGCGAGCCGCAATACGTCTGGCAATCGAGCGGCGCCTCGAACGATCTCGAGCCCAAGCTCTCGCTGATACCGTTGATGGCGGGCACGCTCAAGGGCACCTTCTACTCGCTGTTGCTCGCCATTCCCCTGGGCGTCTTCGGCGCGATGTACACCTCGCAGTTCATGCACCCGGCGTACAAGCGCTATCTCAAGCCGGTGATCGAGATCATGGCCTCGCTGCCCAGCGTCGTGCTCGGATTCCTGGCCGGCCTGTGGCTCGCCCCGCGCATCGAGAAGGCGGTGCCGGCTCTGATTCTGGCCTTGATCGTTCTGCCGCTGGCCGTGCTCGCCACCGGATTCCTTTGGAACGCATTGCCGCGGGCCTTCCGCAACCGGTTCCCGGTGGGCACGGAAGTCTTTCTGTTCATCGTCGCGCTGGCGGCGGCCATCTGGGCCTGCATCGGCCTGTCGCGGGGCTTCGAAAAGCTGGCTTTCGCGGGCGATTTCCAGTCGTGGCTGCTGAAGGCCACGGGCCTCGGCTTCGACCAGCGCAACGCCGTGGTGGTGGGCCTCGCCATGGGCTTCGCGGTCATCCCCATCATCTTCGCCATCGCCGAGGACGCCTTCTCGAACGTGCCCCAGAATCTCGTCGCGGGCTCGCTCGCCCTGGGCGCCGACCGCTGGCAGACGGTGACCCGCGTGGTGCTGCCCACCGCTTCGCCCGGCATCTTCTCGGCCATCATGATCGGTTTCGGCCGCGCCGTGGGTGAAACGATGATCGTCCTCATGGCCACCGGCAACACGCCGATCATGAGCTGGAACCCGTTCAACGGCTTCCGCACCCTGTCGGCCAACATCGCGGTGGAGATTCCCGAGGCACCGCAGGGCGGCAGCCTCTATCGCACCCTGTTTCTGGCCGGTCTGCTGCTGTTCGTCATCACGTTCATCATCAACACCGTGGCGGAGCTCGTGCGGCAACGGCTGCGGGAGCGATATTCTCAGCTCTGATGAGGGAGCCTGCCAAGATGACCGTCGCTTCCCAGCCAATCCCCGGCGTCCTCGCCGGCAGCGCGGCCCGCGTTTCGTCACTGTTGGGGCGTCCCCAGGGCCGCACGGAGACCGTGGGCAAGGCGCTCACCTGGCTGTGCGGCGGCGCCCTCGCCTTCAACCTGCTGCTGGTGGCGGCGATTCTGACGCTGCTGGCCTGGAACGGCATGAGCTACTTCTGGCAGCGGGACCTGGTGGAGATGGACCTGAAGGACGGCCGCAAGATCCTCGGCGAAGTCTGGGAGATCGAAAAGGTGGCGAAGGTGAAGGCCGTCGCCGGCCAGCCCGCCGACACCGCCGAGGCCGCCATCGACCGCATCCGCATGAAGATCGGCAACCGCGACGTGGGCGGCCTCGACTTCGTCTGGCTGGACTCCAAGGACGTCGCGGCGCGCACCCGTCCGGCGGGCGCCGTGCTCCTCGAGCGCCTGGAGTGGGGAAACTTCTACGGCACCATGCAGGAGCTGCGCAGCCAGGGGAAGGTGCTGGCCTCTGGCCCCGAGGCGGTGTGGAAAGCGTTCTCCCCGCTTCACGCTCGAAAGATCCGCGAGCTCGCACAGATCCACGATCTGGAAAAGGGCAAGATCGGCGACGTCAACTACGACATCGAGAAGTTGCGCCTCGCCGAGCGCAAGCTGGAGCTCGAAAACCTGCCTGCCGGCGAGCGGTCGCGCCGCAAAGCCGCCATCGACGCCGAGATCGCCGAGCGACAGGGCGTCTACGATCGCCTGGCGGCGCGGCTCACCACCCTGCGCGAGCGCTTCTCGGCCGAGACCCTGGTGATGCGCACGGCCACGGGTGAGACCAAGGAGATGCCGGTCGGCACGGTGCTCCACGCCCTGCGCCCCAACGAGATGGGAACCTTTTCCAAACTTCGCGTCTACGCCGGCCGGGTGGGGGAGTTCATCTGGCAGGACCCGCGCGAATCCAACACCGAAGGCGGCATCTTTCCCGCCATCTTCGGCACGGTGATGATGGTCTTTCTCATGTCCTTCGCCGTGGCGCCTCTCGGCGTGCTCGCCGCCCTCTACCTGAGGGAGTATGCCAAGCAGGGCTTCCTGGTGCGGCTGGTGCGCATCGCCGTCAACAACCTGGCAGGCGTGCCGTCCATCGTCTTCGGCATGTTCGGCCTGGGCTTCTTCGTCTACCTGCTCGGCGGCTCGATCGATCGCCTTTTCTTCCCCGAGTCGCTGCCCACGCCCACCTTCGGCACCGGCGGTATCTTCTGGGCGGCCCTCACGCTCGCGCTGCTGACGGTGCCGGTGGTGATCGTAGCGGCGGAGGAGGGACTGGCGGCGGTGCCCCGCATCGTGCGCGAGGGCTCGCTGGCTCTCGGCGCCACCAAGTTCGAAACCATTCGTCGCGTCGTGGTGCCGGCGGCGGCGCCGGGCATTCTCACCGGCATGATCCTCGCCATGGCGCGGGCGGCCGGCGAGGTGGCGCCGCTGATGATCGTAGGCATGGTGAAGCTGGCGCCCACCCTGCCGCTCGACGGCAAGCCGCCCTTCCTTCATCTCGAGCGGAAGTTCATGCACCTGGGTTTCCACATTTACGACCTCGGCTTCCAGAGCCCCAACGTCGAAGCCACCACGCCGCTGGTGTTCGCCACCGCTCTGCTGTTGATCGTGGTGGTGACGCTGATGAACCTGGTGGCCATCGCCCTGCGCAACCATCTGCGCCGCAAGTACGCGGGCAGCGCGGTTTAGATAGAAGAGACAACCATGACCGAGACTCTTTCCGCCGCTCCGCCGGCTCCCGCCGCCGCCGTCATCGATCCGGCGACGCATCCGAAGGTCGAAAATCCGATCCTGCGCGTCGAGGATCTGTCGCTCTGGTATGGCGAGAAAAAGGCGCTCAACAAGATCTCGCTCGACATCCCCGAGAAGCAGATCACGGCCTTCATCGGCCCCTCGGGCTGCGGCAAGTCGACGCTGCTGCGCTGCATCAACCGGCTCAACGACCTGATCGACGGCGTCCGTGTCGAAGGGGACATCCGTTTCGAGGACGGCAGCATTTACGATCCACGTCTGGACATCAACGCCCTGCGCAAGCGCATCGGCATGGTGTTCCAGAAGTCGAACCCGTTCCCCAAATCGATCTACGAGAACGCGGCCTATGGCTGCCGTATCCAGGGGATCAACAAGAAAAGGGACCTGGACGACATCGTGGAGAAGAGCCTGCGCGGCGCGGCCCTCTGGGACGAGGTGAAGGACCGCCTGGACGAGAGCGCGCTGGGGATGTCCGGCGGCCAGCAGCAGCGTCTCTGTATCGCCCGCGCCATCGCCGTCGAGCCCGAGGTGATCCTGCTCGACGAGCCCTGCTCGGCCCTCGACCCCATCGCCACGGCGCGCGTCGAGGAGCTGATGCAGGACCTGAAGACCCAATACACCCAGGTCATCGTCACCCACAACATGCAGCAAGCCTCCCGAGTCTCCGACCTCACCGCCTTCCTCTACCTGGGCGAGCTGATCGAGTACGGCCCCACCGAGAAGATCTTCATCAACCCGATGAAAAAGCAGACCGAGGACTACATTACGGGGCGGTTCGGGTAGGGTGCCCGCGCGTCGGAAACCCCGCGACGGAGGGCGTAGAGACGCTCCCAGCCCGTCCACGACGCCCTTCGCAGGCCAATAACGGCGGGACGTCTCCGAGGCGGGAACCTGGCCTGAAAATCGTCAACCCATGGCGGGGCAATTCGGTACCTGGCCTCGATGCGTGAGGGCGGGAGAACGTGCTAGCATAATCTGATGACTGAGTTACTGCATCACGCTCTCATGGAGAGCGAGAAATTGCCGGCTGAGGAGATCGCCACCGGGGACACCACTCCTCTCGAGGACGCTACACCTTCTGTCCAGCGGCCCCAGGCCAAGAGGCTCCCCGCCTTACTCGGCAAGATCGCTTCTGATCTCCGCGACGCGCCGGCGTTGTCGGACGAGGCGGTTTCGCGTGCCGGAATCTACGCTGACCATCCCTGAAAATCGCGACCTATCTGGTCGAGCCCTTCGCAGGCCAATAACGTCGGGACGTCTCCGGGGCGGGAACCCGGCCCGATCATCCTCAACTCACGGCGGGGCGATCTCGGGTCAGGCCTTGAGGAAACCGGGGAGCACCGAGAGGCGGCCTCGCCCCGTCAGAGGTCGTCGTCGTTCGAAAGGCTGTCCCCGCTGCTGAGACGTCCCGACGGCGTTGGACTGCGGTCGGTTTCGTGAAACGGGCTGGGAACGTCTCTACGTCCTTCGCTGAAAAGCATTGCAAGCGGACTCGGTCCTCGCTTACGCTTCATTCTCTGAGGAGGATCGACCATGGCTCCAACCCTTTCAAACGGCAAGATCTGCTATCTCGAGATCCCCACGACGGACATCGATCGCTCCGTTCGCTTCTATGAGGGAGTCTTCGGCTGGAAGACTCGCCGCCGTGGTGACGGAGCTACCGCGTTCGATGACGCGGTCGGCGAAGTGAGTGGCGCCTGGGTGACCGGCCGGCCCTCCTCTCCCAATCCGGGTCTCCTTCTCTACATCATGGTCGACAGCCTGACCGCGACCGTCGAGGCCGTCACCGCGCACGGAGGCCGCATCGTTCAGCCTGTGGGCGTGGATTCTCCCGAATTGACCGCGCGCTTCGCCGATCCGGATGGGAACGTGCTCGGGCTGTATCAGGAGCCCACCCTGTCCGCGCCGGATGCCAAGTCCTGAACCGAGAAGGTGCCAGGCGATTCTCGGGTAGGAGAGGGTAGACTCCGTTCCCTGGGAGCAGCGGTGCTGCGCCGCCGTCTCTTCTGGAGCACACTGCACGCTGGAAGGAACCTGCATGACCACTCTCTCCACTACAGAGGCACAGGAGCAGTTCTCCGATCTTCTCCGCCGAGTCGCCTCCGGCAAAGAGCGGATCGTCCTGACCCGCGCCGGAGAGGAGCTTGTCGCGGTCGTTCCGATCGAGGATCTCGTTCTCGTGGAGTCGCTTGAGGATCGTGCCGACGTCGACGATGCTCGGGAGGCGTTGCGCGAAACCCTGGAGAAGGGCACGATCTCCTTGGCTGACCTCAAGGCCGAGTTGGGACTCTGATCCCTCGTGGTGCACTATGCGGAGCTATACCGTATTCGGGTGGGCGACTATCGGATCGTCTATCAAGTTGAAGACGACCGGCTGGTCGTTTTGATCGTGAAGGTCGGAAACCGAAGAGAGGTCTATCGGAATCTCTGACGCCTTGAACCGCCGCCTCGGCGCGACGCGCGGCTCCTGGTGACGTAGATCCCGGATTTTCAACGTGGGGTATTGCAAAGGCTCCGGTAATGCCAAGCGCGATACCATGGCGCCATGAACGCCAAGACGATCCTTGCCCTGCTCCCTTGCCTGATCCTCGGCGCCGCTCCCGCGCGGGCGGCCAGCGAGGACGTCCACTTCATCGCCGAGCACCTGCCCGAAGCCGGGCAGGATGCGCGCTACAACGCCCTGCCTTTCCTCGCCAACCGCATGGAAGCCGGAAAATGGCAGCAGACCTTCCAGGTCGGTTACGCCCAGGCCGACGCGGAGTTCCTGCACATCAGCGGCCCGTTGGTGGCCTTCAACGTCGGTCGCGGCCTCTCGGACACCTGGGGCGTCTCCGTGCTGGGCTTCTACGACTCGATGAACGTCTCGGGGGACACGGGCCGGCAGGTGCTGCGTCCCTTCTTCTTCCACAACCTCCCCCTGGACCTGCCGCAGACCGCCGAGTTCTCGAACCCCAGGGGCGACTACCGCCACTGGGGGATCGGAGGCGCCTTCATCCGCGAGCTCTCGCCCGTCGGCGCCGACCGCCGCTGGACCCTCACCGGCGGCCTCCTCTACGACCACCTGGAGATCAAGAATTACCAGATGGATTACCGCATCCTCGCCGGCCGCGACGCCGGGGTCACCGGGATCCTGGACCACAGCAGCGACGTGAACTTCGTGTTGCCCTACCTGGGCGTCCAGTACACGCGTCCTCTGGGCTCCTCCTGGTCGCTCGCGCCGCGGCTCGTCGCCGGGGGACCCGTGCCGGCGGGGAACTTCGACGCCCGCCTGACCGGTCCGGGTTTCGACGTCAGCACAGCCCGCGGCCAAGGCACGCCCGGCAAGATCGGCGACGGCTTCCTGGGCCTCAGCATCGGGCTCATCCACCTCCGCTCCGGCCTGGAGCTCGATCTCGGGAGCACGCTCTCCTACCCCCTCCTGGAGAAGGCGAGCCATCCCGGAGTCAGCAAGTCGCTGATGGTGCAGGTGGCCTGGCATCATGGATAGGTCGCGTGACTCTCTGGAAGTCGGCGCAGATCTGCGGATGCCGGGGAAAACTCTGGAGGAGTCGGCAGAACATCCGGAGAAGTCAGCGTGACTCCCTGGAAGTCGGCGTAGATCTGCGGATGCTGGAGAAAACTCTGGAGAAGTCGGCAGAACATCCGGAGAAGTCGGCGTGACTCCCTGGAAGTCGGC
>Ga0134125_10001760_pt1 | contig 26326 bp, 29 predicted proteins | sample KB31751_FD_96464 | JGI IMG/M metagenome (GOLD analysis project Ga0134125, IMG submission 96464) | Terrestrial soil microbial communities with excess Nitrogen fertilizer from Kellogg Biological Station, Michigan, USA - KB3-175-1 | ecosystem: Environmental > Terrestrial > Soil > Unclassified ...
AGAACAGTTGAAGGCCTCTGCCCAAAGTGCACTACACTTGTTAGGTTTAATGTAAGTGGGCCTGTTGGAAGTGAAATTTACGAATGTATAGGTTGTAGATCAAAATTCCCAATAGATGAATTATGATCTAAACAAAATTTAGATAAGGAACCATACATAGACGATTCATTAGATAAAAATGGATGCTAAAATAGACTATGTAGATAAAGTTTATCTTTACAGTAGTGGCATGTCCGCTGAGCTTGTAGAAAGGAGCAAAGCGGTACTTAATGAACACGGTGTTAATCCTAATGACATTATTCTTATTGAATCTCCCGAAGGAGTTCCCGAAGGTTCTATCATTATTACTTTATGGCCGCATTACCTCTCCGTTGCAAAAGTAAAAAGAGTAAGAGAAGGTTCGATATACGCTCCGCAATTATTCAATATTGACCTATAGTAATTATTTTGGAAAAACCCGAGAGCGATAATCGCCATTATATATCATGTGTGACTAAACTAATCAGGCGTATCGCCAATCCTAGAAAATACTAAAATGAGGAACAATAGAGCAGGTTCTAATCTAAATGCGTTTTAATCATTTCGTTTATTTTATTTTTAGATACTGATCCGATAATCTTGTTTACTGCTTGCCCCCTCTTGAACAACAACAGGGTAGGAATACTTGAAATGCCGAACTGTCCTGCTACCAATGGATTTTCATCAACATTGATTTTGCCTACAACTAATTTGCCCAAGTAATCTTTACCAATCTCGTCAATGATTGGCGACATCATTCTGCAAGGCCCACACCAAGGTGCCCAAAAGTCTACTAATGTCAATGGAAATTTGTTAATAGTCTGGGAAAACGTAGAGTCATCCAAAACGAGTGGCTCCTTAATATTTTTCAATTGTTCTTTTTCATTAATCAATTCTTGTAACTTTTTCATTTTTTTTTCATTTAATATCTTTAGTTCTTCATCTTCCAATTTATGTAATGACACTAACAGCGCTTGAATTGGTTTATTATGTTTTTTGATCTTTCAATTTATTCAGCGATAGATAATTATCTAAGAGAACTCAAAACATTTTAGATCTTGCTCGATATAACGAAAAATGATGAAGATAATTCAGAATCTGGGATTGAAGATAGCAAATCAATAAAAAAGCAAATAAAGAATGATAGACTCGAAGACGAAGAGAACTCAGGTATTGTAGATAGTGAGGTATTGAAAAGTGAAATTCAATTCTTGAAAGATGAGCTAGAAAAAGAAAAAGAAATTTCAGAAAAAAACCTTTCTAGACTAAGATATCTTATGGCAGATTTTGATAACTATAGGAAACAAATAGGAAGACAAACGGAATCAAGAATTGAAGAGAATAAGGGTCAACTCCTACTTAAATTGCTCAAAGTTTACGATGATTGCGTATTGGCTCTTGAAACCATAAAAAATGGCCAATATGATTCTACGTTGCTAGGTGGAATTAGTGGTATTATGACAAACTTTGAGAGCTTGATGAAAGAAGAAGGGATGTTAGAAATTGAAACTTTGGGCACACCGTTCGATCCGAATGTACATGACGCGATTGGTTTTGTAACAAACGAATTGGCGCCGGACAACACAATAGTGGAGGTGGTACGGAAAGGCTATATGCTAAACAATAAAGTTTTAAGACCTTCTTCAGTCATTTTATCTAAAAGAACAGTTACAAACAAAGATATTAATGAAAAAGAAAAGGAGTAGTGAAAAGAAATTATGGGTAAAATTATTGGGATAGATCTTGGAACAAGTAATTCTGCAGCCTCAGTTATGATTGGAGGAAAACCCACAATAATACAAGCTGCCGAGGGAACTTCAGTGGGTGGAAAAGCATTCCCCTCGTATGTAGCGTTTACTAAAGATGGTCAATTGCTGGTGGGCGAACCTGCAAGGAGGCAGATGGTTACAAACCCCGAAGGTACCGTAATTGCGGCCAAACGTAAGATGGGCACTGATTTTAAATTTAAAGTATATGGCAAGGAGTATACCCCCCAACAAATATCTTCTTTTATTTTGCAAAAGATAAAAAGAGATTCTGAAGCCTTTGTAGGGGAAACAGTTGACAAAGCGGTAATAACAGTCCCGGCCTATTTTAATGATAATCAGCGCCAGGCAACAAAAGACGCAGGTGAAATAGCTGGTCTGGAAGTCGTAAGAATTATCAATGAACCTACAGCCGCCTCACTTGCATATGGTCTGGATAAAGTAAACAAAGACTTGAAGATAATGGTATTCGATCTCGGTGGAGGAACCCTAGATGTTACCATAATGGAAATGGGTGGAGGTGTATTTCAAGTAAAGAGTACTTCTGGAGATACCCAATTGGGAGGAACAGACATGGACAACATTGTTGTTGAATATATTATACGCGAATTTCAAAATCAAAATTCCATCGATGTTCATAATGACAAAGCAGCAATGATGAGAATAAAAGAGGCGGCAGAAAAAGCAAAAATTGAACTTTCAAATGTTATGACGACGGAAGTAAATCTTCCATTTTTATCATACGATCAATCTACTGGTCCCAAAAATTTGGTAATGTCTCTTTCTAGGTCAAAGTTAGAAGAATTGCTGAGACCAATAATTGAGAGATGTAAAGGACCTATGCTTCAAGCAATTGAGGACGCAAAAATGAAACCTGCAGATATTGATAAAATTATTTTGATTGGCGGACCGACAAGAATGCCTATAGTAAGACAATTCATTTCAAATGTAATGGGTAAGGAACCCGAAAGAGGCATTGATCCAATGGAAGCAGTAGCGATGGGGGCAGCAATTCAAGGAGCAATAATAGCAGGGGACGTAACCACCGATATTCTGCTTGTGGATGTCACACCTCTCACTCTTGGAGTTGAAGTACTCGGGGGCCTAAAAGAACCACTTATTGATAGGAACACTACAATACCTACGAAGAAAAGTAAAATCTTTACTACTGCCGCGGACTACCAGAACGCAGTAACTGTACACGTTGTTCAAGGTGAAAGATCAATGGCGTCCGATTGCGTTTCTCTTGGTATGTTTAATTTATCAGGAATACCGCCGGCACCCAGAGGAATTCCCCAAGTAGAAGTTACCTTTGACATAGACGCAAATGGGATTCTTAATGTTACTGCAAAGGACCTTGCCACTTCAAAAGAATCAAAAATAACAATTTCTGCAAATACAAAGTTATCAAAGGATGATATTGAAAGACTCAAGAAAGAGTCAGAACAATTTGCAGAACAAGATAAACAAAAGAAGGAACAAGCAGAAGTGAAAAACGAAGCAGATAACCTGATTTATACTGCAGAAAAATTATCTCAGCAAGATCTAAAAGATAAAATTAAACCTGAACAAGTTGAAAAAGTTAACAATGCGATTAAGGATTTGAGAGAAGCTATATCATCAAACAATATTGAAGAAGTTAAGAAGAAAACGGAAACTCTAAAAAATATAGTAGGTGAAATAAGTACCGAAGCATATAGATCGGCTGGTGCAGCTGCATCGCAGCAAGCGTCCTCGCAGAATTCGGAAAGTGCAAATGCGGCTTCGGAAAGTGCAAATGCGGCTTCGGAAAGTGCAAATGCGGCTTCGGAAAGTGCAAACCAATCTAATCCCCAGCAATAACAAAATGCTACAAAGGCAAACCTGAAATGTATCCATTATTTCTAGTCGATGGTTTCTTACCATGAGTTCAAAGCGTGACTATTACGAGGTATTGAATGTAGATCGGAACGCTACTAAAGATGAAATCAAAGGCAAATATAGAAAATTAGCACTCCAATACCATCCTGACAGGAACAAGAGCTCAGACGCTGAAGAAAAATTTAAAGAAATTTCAGAAGCTTATGCTGTTTTGTCGGATGACGACAAGAGAAAAAAATATGATAAATATGGTCATGTAGGATCGGAAGAAGTTTTCAGAGGATCCGAGTCTAATTTTGACGAGATATTCAGAGATATAGGATTTGGTGGGATCAAAGATATTTTTGAGCAACTATTTGGAGGAGGATTTTCAGCCAGAAATAGAGGTGATCCATTCGGATTTGGTTTTAATTTTGGAAGAAGTAATAGAGGGGAGGACACAGTTATTGATTTGTCTCTCACACTGGAAGATATAGTAACAGGAAGGAAGGAGACGATTGAAGTCCCATCATTGGAAAAGTGTTCAGAGTGTAATGGAACTGGTTGTTATCCTGGTACGAAACGTAAAAAATGTATGGGATGCAATGGACTTGGACAAACGAAAAGGATCGTCAATGAAAATAGGTTTTCAACTTTTGTTACTGTCGAGACTTGTAGAACATGTAGAGGAATGGGAGAAATAATTGAAAAACCATGTAAGAATTGTAAGGCATCAGGCAATGTTCCAGCTAGAAAAAAAATACAGGTAGAGATTCCGCCTGGTGTAGAGGACGGCATGACACTACAATTAAGCGGCAGAGGCATTTCTTACGAAAAAGGTGCTCCAGGAGATCTCTACATTAGAATCCATATCAAACCACATCAAACTTTTCAGAGACTTGAAGAAGGTCATTTGCTCTACACTTTGAATCTAAAGTATACAGACCTAGTATTAGGAACAGAAATTATAATACCTACGCTTCATGGAGGCGAAAAGTTAAAGATCCCACCAGGCTCTCAGGTAGATTCGATTTTTAATCTAAGGGGAAAAGGACTGCCTGTTCATGGTAGGCGATCAAGAGGAGACCAGATTGTCAAAATTAGACTTGACATTCCTACTAAACTTAGCGAACGGCAAAAGTGGCTTATCAAAGAATTGGAAGATACAAAGAATGCATGACCTTAACTGTTTGTAATATTTATATCTAATAAATCGAGATAATAACTATGTCTAGTCCGTTTGATGAGTGGTTTGGCAGAAGAAGATCTAATTCCTGGTTTCCAGATGTGGATTCTATGATGAAAGAAATGGAAAAGTTAATGCAAGAAGCAGTTAAAAACATGGATCAGAATGTTCCAAAGAATCTGATAAGGGAACGGAAGCTTGATGATGGATCCGTTGTCCGTGAAATGGGTCCAATTGTTTATGGGTATTCATTCAAGATTGGTGAAGACGGTAAACCGATCGTCAGAAAATTCGGAAACCTAAATACTTTCCCAAGTTCTCTAACTGGCAGATTTTCAGTGAGCGATCAAAGGGAACCTGTTGTGGATATCATAAAAGATGTAGACAAGTTGAAAATTATTGCAGAACTTCCAGGTGTAACCAAAAGCGATTTGAGAATAACTGCTAATGAAACTTCATTAACAATAGAGTCTCTTTCAGGAGAACGTAGATACAACAAAAAAATAGATCTCCCTAACGAAATAGAACCCTCGTCAGGAAAGTCATCTTATAAAAATGGAATATTAGAGGTATCATTCAAGTTAAAAGATTCAAAAGATCACGGAGTTTCAATTAACGTTGAGTAATTGGAAGCAGGCCAATTTCATGTGAATATACCATCTTTTCGTATTAACTTTTTAGAATTGATTATCAATGTAAAGGTATCATGAGAGCAGTACAGGCCGTTGACGTCACAAAAAGGTACAAAGGATCTAATTCGATTGCTATAGACAACATTTCGTTAGATATAGAACAAGGAAGGATCTTCACACTTCTTGGAAGGAATGGTGCAGGAAAAACAACATTTGTCAGAATTTGTGCAACACAACTATTACCAACTTTCGGTACTGTAAAAATATTTGAAAACGATATTGTTAGGGACACTGAAAAAATAAGAAATCTAATTTCCATTGTACCTCAAGAAGGAAGGCCATTACGTGCTCTTACGTCCTGGGATCACGTTTACTTTTGGTTGAGGATTAGAGGTGTAAATAAGCATGAAGCTTCAATGAGAACAAAAAAGATCCTTCAGGATTTTGAATTATACGATGTGAGAAATAAACTTGCAATGTATTTGTCAGGAGGAATGAAACAAAAAATATTGGTAGCAATGGCCATGGCAGTTGATTCTAGATTACTTTTCCTAGATGAACCAACTATCGGACTAGATCCTGTGTCCCGGCGCCAAATCTGGAAAGCCATAAAGGAAAAAAAGGAAAATGGTACAACAATCCTGCTTACAACTCATTATATGGACGAAGCGGAAGTATTGTCAGATGATATAGTCATCATAGATAAAGGAACGGTTATTTCGAAAGGAACTCTCTCAGACATTAGAAAAAATATTAAGGAAAATATTAAGATAGAAATTCCAAAATCGACAATCGACAGTGATATTTTGAAATCATATGGAACCGTAATTGATACTGGTACTGAAGTGTTGAAACTTTTTACTTTTGAATCAAATATACAAGAGCTTTCAGCAATTGCAATAAAGAAAAATTTCTTTTTCAGGGTGTCTCCCATCACCCTGGATGATGTTTTTGTCGCCCTGGTTGGAACCGAGGGCAACAGTATTTATCAGGATTTGGATTAGTTTGCGGGGTTAAGACCCGGGAAAATCTTGGTTACTGAGTTCTTTAGATAGGTGTAGTATTCAGTTGGTGTTAGTGTTGCATTTTGATGTAATATTAAATTGAAGCTGGCAGTATCTGCATCTTGGTAATCCCATTTCCAGAACGATGAAGCAGTGATATTTGAATTCTTGAATGTTTCTAACATAGTATCGGTAGTTTGCTGGTCGAGTCCACTCTTTGTAGGATCGAGCTGAAATACTCCATTAACTTGTGTTCGTACAACGTTGTTCCATTCACCAATATAGAGTGGTTCGCCTGTTAGTTCACGAGTTTTTAGGAACATGTCCCAACGTTCTTTTTGATATTTATCTCTATCTGGAATTCCATAGACACTTATCTTGAACCATACATTATCCTTATTTGAAGGAGCCATTTTTGCGAGGTTTTCGGGAGTTAATTGAATAGGTCCGCCAAGGTCTACTGGAACATTCATACTATAAACTATGGTCTTGTTAGTTAAGGTTCGTAGTTCATCAGTGATAAATGAATTAAAGTTTCCAATTTTTTCCCATTGGTCTGAACTTTCTACGTGTGGTTCGCTCAAGATTTCATAGCCGAAGGTGCTGGGATGCCCGTCTACTTTTGTAACAACCTTCTTCCAAAAGTCAGCAAGCAAAGTCCACGCGTCTTTTCCCTGGCCGTCCTTTATCGAACCATCCCAAAAGTTACTCCACCAAAGTTTTGCAACAGGTTCTCCTTCCTTACCGCCGCTATTCATTGGATATAGTTGAGAATTATTTTCAAAAAGCGCTGATGGGAAACCTGTACCTCTCTTTTCAAGCCACGAGGACGTATGCCACTGATGGTTATCGTAAATTACCTTAATGCCGTATTTATCTGCAATATTTGCAACCTGTTCTACTTCATTCATAAATGCTTGTGGGTTTTTTTCATATGCTTCCCAATAAAACAAGAACCTCACATGATTTAATCCTGCAGCTTTTAACAATTTGAAGCTGTCATCGAAATAAGTAGCAGGAGGTAATGCCGTATCGGGCCTGTTTTGTTTTTGATCCACATATGCGCCCTTCATAGCTACGCCAACTAAAGTATTGTCGGCTGCTGATGGCTGGGCAGAAGCAACAATAATTCCATTAGTCATGAACAAAGACATTACAAGAGTTAAACCAAACAAGACAGGCATGGTTTGCCGAAAACTACTCATGTCAAATATATCGAAATTTAGTTTATATATATATTATGAATTAAGCGTCCATTGTCAGGATTTTGAGTTCAAAATCTATACTACGCTACCAATTTCAAAATTATTGCTTAGGGATATAATTATATCTCCATAAATAAATAACAATTATCGTCGGTAGGAATAGGGTATAGAATGACTTTTACGATAGGTGATAACTAATGAAGCGAATTGTTCTGGCCGCAGGATTAATATCCTTATTAATTGGAGTAACGATGATATCTATTTCTTCCATTCGTGTTCCTGACCCTCTTCATACTTCAAATTCGGTCTATAACGGAATAATAAATAATGACACCAGAGCTGCCATGTTATTGAAAGACGTCCAGAAAGGTAAAAACATCTCTTTATCTGTTACCCCACAAAATACTGCAAATATAATCAACATTAAGATCATAAATTCAAAAGGGACTGTGTTATTTGATTTGAATTCATCACAACCGTTGTTTACTACAATTACCCCTCCCATAAGTGGAAACTACTCAGCGGTTTTAACTAATCTCAAAAATGAAGATACTTATGCCAGGAGTATATTTGCTAGCTCAGTTCTCTTTGATAGTAATAACAAGCCAAAAATAGAAACTAACACTATTTTGATAGGAGTAATTATTTTATTAATAGGAATTGTGATATGTATTATTTGGTCACTTATGGAATTATTTGATAGACTGAAGGAAAGAACGAGGTATAAACAGCTGTCTTGATAGAGTTTGGTCAGGTTCAAACAACTTTCTGATTTAATCTACAATTGTATCGGTTTTCAATTTTAAGATTATGATGTGGATTAAACGATTCTTCTAAGAGGACGCTATTATTAATTCCAAGTACTCGGCATTTTAAAATCTCCTAATGTTTTGTATTTTTTAAGTAATCTGTCAATTTCGCCATCAATATTTTATTAACCTTCTCACCATCAATTTTTCCTCTTAATACTTCCATGCACCGGCCCATCAAAAGACCCACCGAATCAAGTCCTTTTTGAGAAATCACATTCGCATTTTCGTGAATTATTTTACTTATACTCTCCTCTACAAATTCTTCGCTAACGCTTTCAGTCCCAAATGAATTTACTATTTCACGAACATCCATAGACTTATTTTTTAAGAGTTTCTCAATTGCCATTGGAATGGATTCCTTAGTTATTCGCGAATTATCAAGTTCTGCAAATAGATAAAATAACATATCTTCAGAAAGAATAGAACTATCATAACCCTCTCGTTCCAAGCTCACTAGGTCCTCTGTAAGCTTGGATATTACAAAAGATGGGCTAATTGACATTTGTGAAACTATCTTCTCGAAAAGTGAAAAAAATTTAGAATCGAAAACATTTTCCGCCAAAGTCTTATTAATATTATATTTCTTGCTGATTTGATCAATAATTTCGTTCCACGGTTGAGGAATATCGCGAGATAATTGTTTTAGCTTACTTTCATTAATTGAAATGTATGGTATATCGGTTTCCGGATACATTCTGGATGAGCCGGGTTTAGGTCTGCTAAATACTGTGACACCATCTAATCTTGCTGAACGTGTTTCAGGGACAACTCCGTCAAATCCTTTTTTGATTCTGGCAAATAATTCGATTAGTACTGTGTTTAGAGATTTCGTCGGCCCACCCATCAATACAAAAGCATCATTCTTATTAATCTGTAGAACGGCTGAAATAGACTCAACATCTTCCGGTGTAATTCCATAGTTGGGTAATTCATCAGAGTGAAATATTCCCCCAATGCCATAAACTTTTACCAAGTCACCTAATTCTTTGCCGAATCTAATTGTAGGATAAGGTTCAAATGACAATATTCCCTTAAACCCTCGCAGAACAAATGCCATGAATCTAGAATCGCCAGTGAGAATCTTCTTTACTACTTTAGAGGATGATTTACTTAACAGTTGAGTTACGTCTGTAACATTGTCGATAAAACTTGATTCGTCAATTTTGCGCTTTTTAAGTTCATTTGCAATTTGATACAATGCGTCCTGTCTCTTTCTTTCATATTCGATTACAAGTGGCAGCTGTGATAATTGCTGAACACCTTTCACCTCAACTACTGGTCCATTCTCTGTTGAAATATTAACATCCTGTCTGATACTTCCCAAACCTCGAGTAACTTTTTTAGTAGATCTAAGCAATCGGCCGACAGTTTGAGCTACGTTTTTGACAAAATTTGGAGAGTTGGAAATAGGCTCAAGGGCGATTTCAATAAGTGGTATTCCTAATCTATCCAAAGAAAAAGCTTTGATCTCACTCTCTTTCTTGTCATCGTTAATTATTCTCGCAGCGTCTTCTTCTAAGCACACACTTTGGATTCCTACCCTGACGCCTTCGACATCTAAAAATCCGTTTCTGCCAACTAGTATTGTTCTTTGAAATCCGGTTGTATTTGAACCGTCTATTACTATCTTTCTCATTACATGTAATTCATCTTCAATGGTGCAATTAAGGGCCAGAGATATTGTCAGAACGAGTTCGAGTGCTTCAGTGTTTACCATCTTTGGAGGTTCTTCATCAGATTCAATTAGGCAGTTTGCATTTCTAGACGATTCATAGTTTACGACCTTAATTTTTTTTGATTCAAATAATGCAGCCTGGTCGTAAGATCCCATTTCGCTTTGAGTCGGACGCAGGTTCCTCCTAAAAGTAAAATCATATAGATTTGAATCAATTATCTTGCAATCACAGAACAGTTTATTATTTGAAGCCAATTGTTGGTGGATTTCAAGTCCCACTTTTAGTTTATCTTGAGCAATAATTTCGCTTTTAATCAATATGATGATAATAAATATCGCCTTCTTATTATTATTTACAATTTTGAGAAATCTTTAATTTCCGGTCCCAAACAATAATTATCACCAAAAATGCTAGATAATATTTTTTGGCTCATATTTGCCATTTTACCAAAGGGAACGGTAAAAGATGAAGGTACTTTTTTCATATTGGTTTCTATTTTACTTGCATTAATTGCAACAGCATACTTAATGAGATGGAGAAGAAATCGAGAAACTCCATAGAAATTGATAATTCTGAAAAGTTTTGGTTGTAATTTTTTAAAATTTCATAAATGTTATTCGGTTAACCTAAATTGTAAATCGAGAAAAATTAAGCAGTTTAACTGTATTTGCAATTTTACTTTTTAATGAATCAATATTTATATCGTGATATTTCCCTTTAGCATTGTTCAATTTAACAAGGGCCCTATTCATAATAGAAATGCAAATTCCTTGTTCCCCTTTTTGGTAATGTACCAAGGCAGCTGCTACTAATATGATACCATTCAACAAATCTCTTTCATCTCCAGAAGTATGTTTCCAAACACCTTCAAGTACTTCATGTGTTTTCCAATATTTTTCGTTGTTGAAAAGTACGCGAGCCGACCTAATCGACTCATCTTTATCAATCTCTTTCTCGACAATTCTATCTTCCTCTATGAGTGGACCAATATCGGACAGTTTTGACTCAATGACATCTAATGTCGATTCGGAAGGTACACTAATGTCAAGCTCAAGAAAATTGCTTGCCACCCTTACATCTCTTATTACAATATCTAAGTCACTTAAAGCGCCTCTAGACTTAACAAGGATATGATTTGCGTCTTGAGGTCGGTATTTCTCGTTTTTAAGATAAATCATATACCTTGGCAATTCCCTTACCAAATCTCTTCAAGTTAGTAATGTAGAACATACCAAAATAAATTATTCCATGTATTGCAACACATTCTTGATTATTTCAAACTATCCTTAAAAATTTAAGAATGGGGAGAAATTGAAGTTGCATGTCTTTTTGTTATTTAGTTAATTTCCTACTACTTGAGAGATGTAAACAAATATGGGGTTTCCTTTTTTTCCTCAAGTGTCCAGGAACTCGGTAGACTTAGATTTGCCAATACTTTCAAATCAGAATCAGCTATGAATTTACCCCATCCATACATGGATTTATCTCGAGAATATTTCCTATATGTCTGACTACCCATCAGAGTAATACCAATATTATTCAAATTCCCTCTATACCTTTTAAGTTGGGTTACCACACCATGCGCTATCATTTCCCCTAGTTCAGGCAAAGCCGAAATAAAGATCATGGTGTTCTCTAAATTAAATTGCGAGTAATCTACGGTATTTGAGTCGCCGTGAATCACATTGTATTTTACACCACTATAAGAAGAAATTTCATTTTGTAATTTGCAAAGATCCTTATCGATTTCTATTCCTGCTGAATCAAGACCGAGTATGCTGCCACAATATAAGAGTCTCCCATCACCCGATCCTATATCTAAAACTTTTTGGAATCCAAGATTTTTCACTGCAAGACACATAACAAAAGCAGATAAACCCCATGTCGGAAGAAATGGCTGATAATTAGTGTCATATTTTTTTGAGCTCAACCAAAATTGGTTGACATCTCCTTCATAAGAGGTGCAGGGAATGTCAGACAGTGTGACAGCCCGTTGCTTGAAATAAATATTATTATATTTGAAAAATGTGTGGAGTTTTTCTAAATGCGATCGGTCTAACATATTTTGCTCTTGTGGAACAGGAACGAATTCTCGGATAGGATTGTACGAATGAAATTCCTCAAGATATTCATTCTTAAGATTGACTATATTTTCCACCAACTGGTTAAGTTCCAACTATCCTCACAATATTATGTCTTAATTGAAATTTGAAGTACAATATTAGGATAATTGAAATAATTCCTGTCATGAACAAATATCGATACTACAGATAACACAATCTCTCCATCTTGCAATTTTTATTAAATCGAACTAATATGATATCTGTATTGTTACTAGATTAAATTACGTAATTTGATCGGTGTAAAAGTTCAAAGAGGGTAGTGTTTCAAAGTTGGTTAGAAAGTCATTTCATTAATTTTGTAAGAATCCCTGGAACTTCGGCTGGTCTTTTTGCGACGGGAATATTGACTCTGGAGAAACTGGAAATTTTTGATTCAGCTGAACCATAATTTCCATATACAATTGCACCGGCGTGGCCCATTCTTTTTTCCTTTGGTGCCGATCGACCAGCGACATAAGCAACGACAGGCTTATTGAAACCGGTCTTTTCTATATATTGTACAAGGGATTCTTCAGCGTCCCCTCCAATTTCACCTACTACTACCACTGATTCAACGTCATCTCTGTCACTTATTAGATCAAATGCTTCAATTAGATTTGTGCCGTTTATTGGATCTCCGCCTATTCCTAGAGCTATCTTTTGACCTATTCCCGCCTTTGACAAATAAAATGAAACTTCATACATGAGTGTCCCACTTCTTGAAAAAACTGCGGTACTTCCCTTTTTGAACGGTTGGGACGGCATTATTCCAATTTTATTGACAGAAGGGATAATCACTCCAGGTGTATTTGGACCAATTATTCTTGCACCGTTGGTCTGTGCATACTCTAATGATTCCATTGCATCACGCACCGGAACATGCTCAGGAATTGCTACGAGTAGTTTTATCCCATTATTCACTGCGTCTTTTACTGCAGAAAGAAAAAATTGAGCAGGAACAAATATTCCAGATATTTTTGCATTAAAGTTCTTACTAGCATCTTTTACTGAATCAAAAACTGGTATACCTTCAAAAGATTGGCCGCCTTTGTTAGGAGTTACACCTGCTACTATGTTTGTCCCATATTCTCTCATTAATCTGGTGTGAACTGAGCCAAAATTTCCTGTTATTCCCTGAATTATTACAGGCTTATTACCATAATCGGGATCTTCTGGTTTACCTACTAGAATATCAAAAATGTCAAATTTATTGTTCATTCTATTTACTCATCCTCATAAATTGCACTAAAGCTGAAATTGCTTCCTCTACAGTATCATATAATTTTGCATTACTGTTAGATAGCATCTTTTTAGACTTCTCTGATTCTGCACCCGAAATTCTGGCATATATGGGTACGCTTATCATGCTGTCCTCGTATGCGTTAAGTATCGCTTGGGCCACCAAATCGGTCCTAACTATTCCACCAAACAAATTTACCAAGATTGCCTTTACTTTAGATAATTTGCTTATCACTTCTAAGGCCTTGTAAATTGTTTCAGTAGTAGCACGTCCACCAAAATCTAAAAATGCACCGGGTTTTCCACCTGCATCGTTAACAATATCCAATGTGGACATGACAAGACCTGCACCATTACCGATTATTGCTATGTCTCCCTCTAATTCGACAAACGAAAACCCACTCTTTTCGGCCTGTTCTTGCAGCTCGGAAATTTGTATGTACTTTCTTAGCTCGGGATGTCTGAATATTGAATTGTCATCTATGATAACTTTTGAATCCAGTGCCAGGCAAGTTCCGTCTTTTAGTATGGCCAGTGGATTTATTTCAGCCAATTCTGCCTCTTTTTCTCTAACTAATTTGGCAAGCTTTATGACTATATTGGAAAACGACTCGATCGTAGTGTCAGTTAATCCTAGTTTTTTTGCAATTGTTTCTGCACTTGATTGAGTTATTCCGGAAATAGAAATGTCTTGGATTACCTTATTGTCCACGGCTTCTATGTCCATACCGCCCTCGGACGAAGAGATCAACGAGTACGTCCTTTTTCCTCGATTGAGGAACAATGACAGATAAAGTTCCTTATCGATATCGACAGCTTCTTCAATTAAAATTACTTTTGGGAGCTCTCCCTTTACTTCTTTATTTAATAACTCCGTAAACTTTGGTACTAACTCCTCTTTATTTGCGCATTTCAAGATTGCACCGGCCTTTCCTCTTCCACCAGTTGTCAATTGCGATTTAAGTACTACAGGAAATTCAACTTTGTCTATAATTTGATTTAATTCAGATTGGTTTCCTGCCAGATATGATTTCGGAACTCCAATATCATACTCTGTAAATAATTCCTTACCCTGATATTCTAGTAACTTCATTCAGCAAGAATCTGAAGCCTATGCGGCGCCTTATATTCCTATTTAAGTGACGGAATTTGAAAATTTATATATCTACAACTAATTCCGTATCTTATGGCTGAAAAAATGACTGCAGTATGGCTTATAATATTAACGATAATAGCATGTGCCGCAATACCTGCTGTCATGATATGGTTGACAACAACTCCCACAGCATCTAAACCCCATCTTCTATTAGGAATCACTCAATTTCTACATTCGGGAATTAGTATCTTAAACTAGACATCATTTACGTCAGTATCTTCCATTATCTTTGATTCTTAATCTAAAATCAATAGTACAGGTAGAGTAGCAGTCTTGGAAATTTAAAATTCGCAAACGAGTAATAGATAAAGGTGAGGAATGAAAACATAGTAAGCATGACAATTGCCCTAAAGGTGCATCCATCTTTTTTCAAGGAATTTGCCACTAAGACTTGGGTTTCTCCTGCGGACGTTATTAAGGAGTTGATCGAGAACGCCTTTGATGAAGACGCTACTCGAGTTCTCATAACAATTTTGAATGATAATTCTATTTCAATAGAGGATAATGCTGGAATGAATGAAACTGAAATTCAAAAGTTCTTGTTGCTTGGTTCACCACATAAAAAACTTGATTCAATATCTCCAAAGTTTAAAAGAATTAGAACCGGTAGATATGGAACTGGTAGACTTTCATTTCTCACGTCATTTGAAAAAATGAAAATCAGAACTCGAAAGGGTAACTATCATAAATCATTTTTGATCGATACAAATTCCCTTGATGCATTATTTACCGGTAAATCCAATTTGCATGAGATAAGGGAAACACGCTTGTCTAGGGATGGAACGGAGATAATGGTAAGCGACGCAAAATCACTCGTTGATGAAATAAGGTTGGTAAAGGAAATTAGAAAACTAGCAGTACTAAGACATCCACTTTTTGAAGTATACATTAAAAAATCAGGGAAATTTAAAGAGTGGAATTTTACAAATGCTGAGCTAATAAGAGTACCTGATATCCAAGGTCACAAGATACCGTTAAATCTTGATAAAGGAAACATTGTTGGTGAAATTACAGTAGCTCGTAGACCTCTAACAGAAGATGAGCGAGGAATTGCGGTAATGGTTGGTGGTCATATAGTAATGAGAACATTGTTTGGTTATGATACAAAGATACCCAGGGTCACAGGATTTGTGAGATGTGATTCACTAACGTCTAGATTTGCGGATAAATCTGCTATAATAGAAGATAAAGAATTCGAAACTTTTTCAACTGTAATGAAAAAATTCATAATGGATACTGTCATACCCAGTTTAACTCTTTATGAAGATGTTCTTGTAACTAGAGAAGAATCAAAAATTTATAAACAAATTGACAAAGTCTTGGGTCAGGCGGTAGTTGAGACCCTCGAACCATCTGAGGAGATAGAAGGATACGAGATAGTAGAAACCAAAAAAATAGTATCAAGACCTACTAAAAAAACTTCAACGATACCAGCTGAGGATAATTTGTTCGATAAATCGGTTGAAGAGGAGTACAAGAACTTGACAAAGAAGGAAATCAAAAGGTCTAGGGACACCCTGGGCGAAAAAGGGGGAATTCAGCAGACCGCAGGAATTGATAACACCACATTGCCTAATTATCTATACAGTAGTCAAAATGTGGATAATAATAGTTATGAAAACGTAACGGTAACAACACAGATAAAAAAACCCCTGATTAAGAAAACGTTTGCATTAAAAAAAATTGGATACAAGATTATTCCATATGAAGATGATACGGATACAAGATATAGCTTCATAAACGAGAATGTCGTATTCGTTAACAAGGCAAATCCAACATACAAGGCAGAATCGTCCCGCGGGGATGAATTTCTTTTAAGACATATTATGAATATAGTGGCACAGGCTGTAGCTGAGTCAAGGCATCCTGAAGGGAAGGAGGCACTAGAGTTGCAAAATAGGCTAATTTCTGAGGCGATTAGGATTCATGATACCTTCCTATCTAAAACCCCTTGATTGTCCGCTGAATCGACGAAACGACTAAATCTAACTACATTCACTACTAACCAATCATATGGCCTTTCAATTTATGCCAGGCGCTACTGCTATAGGACTAACTTACCAAGATGGTATTGTTCTTGCAGCTGAAAAGCGCATATCGTATGGAAATTTTGTAGTAAATAAGAATACAAAGAAAATATTCTCAATAACTGATCAGGTTGCCAGTGCATGTGCAGGAATGGTTGCGGATATGCAAGTTCTGACAAGACAAGTAGGTGCGCTTGCGAAAATTAGAAAACTGGAAACAAGGAGAGAGATGGCTACCAATTCAGTAGCAAAATTAATGTCAGTCATTATGTTCGAAAGAAGATATTTTCCTTTACTCACACAGGTAATTGTTGGAGGAGTACACAATGAGCCTGAAATCTATACATTGGATCCATTAGGTTCACTTCTACCGGATAATTATGCAGCTGTAGGTACAGGTGCAGAATTGGCCTTAGGATTAATTGATTCTGAGTTCAAGAAAAACATGACTGAAGATGCATCAAAGAAACTTGCTATCAAGGCAATAAAGTCATCAATACAAAGAGATTCCGCAAGCGGAGATGGTATTGATATCTTGACAATAACTAAGAAAGGGATTGCAGAAGAATCTCTCAATCTATGATTTGAAAATCAACCGATATTTGATAATTTCAAAAGTATCAAACCCGGATAGTTTTTTTCATTTCCCAGTATATGTCTCCTATATGATGAATATTGTTCAATATAACCCCCTTCTCCATATTTCTTGCACTGACATCATCAGTTAATGACATGCACACGGCTAGTTCCTTTTTGTGAGTCTCATCTTTTACTAGTACAATTTCGGACTCTTTGAATGGTGTGAAATCAGTTATACCAGGCCTCATAATATTAGCTCCATTGCATACAAATTTCACTGCGTTCATATCAACTTGGACGGATGAAAAATAATTCAACAACTCATGTTGACTTAGATGCGGAATAATAATGTCTGGCGCTAATTGTATTACAATGAAATTATTTCCAACCAGCAATCGTTTATTATCATCGACAACATAGGCTTGTAGATTCTTAATGGGTACATTAGAGTTCGCCGGCCATGTCCTACATATACAATTATTGATATCATGTATTTCTCTCTTTGATAAAGAATGTACCTTCAATTATTTTGTTCTTGTTTTTCAGATATTTATCGATATCCATACACCCTTTCCTGAAAATATACTAAATGGTTGATTCAAATCTAAACGATATGAATTTTCAGATTTTTTTATGGTGAAATGAATTTGATATTTTTCTCACTCTTTCTACACCGCTAACATCTTCAACTATTTTTGCGGTCTGTTTCGGAACAAGCTGAGTCCACTTAATATTCTTCAACATTCTTCTTCTAATTTCAGTCCCAGAAAGGTGTACGCGATTAACGAGTTTTGGTTCTATTACTGTAATATTTCTTTTGCTAAAAAGGTAAGCAGTGAAGGCATTATTCGTAAAAACAGCATTGTATTTGGGAACTAACATGTCTACTGTGTGAGTCCATGTTGAGTGAATATTTGTATCCGGAATTGGAATTATCAGAGTTTTATTACAATCAATTGTATGGTCGGCATTTAGTGAATCTTTTATCATAGATACTCTTTCTCCGGCGGTAAATGGATTGTCTGGTTCGTAGCTAGCCTGTGAGCTACCAATTGCAATTACAAGTTCATCGAACTTTGTAAACGCAAACCGAATTGCTGCCATATGACCCAAATGGAATGGTTGAAACCTACCTATGAATAACGCTCTTGACAAATAGGTTTAAAATATAAGATGAATAATTTAAATTTTGTAAATTAACTCAATATTTATATTATGTTTGAAAAACAAGAGATTTGTGGTTTTTTTACAAATAAATGGATTGTCTGCGAATATCAATGGTAAAGAAATTCTTAATGATCTTTGTTTTGAATTAGAGAGGGGTCAAGTGCACGCTATAATGGGTCCAAACGGCTCTGGGAAAAGCACTCTTGCAAATGTAATAATGGGACATCCAAAGTATACAGTTACGTCCGGAAGTATTTTGGTTGATGGTGAAAATATAATTGATATGACTACCGAAGAAAGGGCAAAGAAAGGTCTTTTCTTGGGATTTCAATATCCTACGGAGATTCCGGGTGTTGGATATAGTCATTTTTTAAGGAACGCATACAATATACTAAATAAAAGCCTAAGTGGAAAACAAAAAGATAGAGAAGTATTCTTGACAGTAAAGGAATTCCATGAATATCTTAAAAAGAATCTAGATAACGTTGGCCTTCAGACTACATTTTTGAGCAGATATCTGAACGAAGGTTTTTCTGGAGGTGAGAAAAAAAGATCCGAAGTAATGCAAATGCTGGTCCTAAAGCCAATTATCGCAATTCTAGATGAACCCGACTCTGGACTGGATATTGATGCAATCCAAGCAGTCGCTGAAGCCATAAACATTTTGATATCAACTGGAGCAGGAGTATTAATAATCACACATTATGCTAGAATTCTAAGATATCTATCGAAACTTGATAAAGTACACGTCATGTCAAAAGGGCAAATCATCAAAACTGGAGGAAAAGAGCTTTCCGAAGAATTAGAAGTAAAGGGATATGGTTGGATAGGATTGGCTGACGATAGTAACGCAGCCCAATAACCAATTATAGATTAGTCTCGTTTGCTGCCTGAGATTTTATTTTCTGGACATACGGTCTAGAAAATACCGGAGCCATTATTGTTGTAATCCAGCCAATTGTTACTGTTATAGAGAATAGTGTAGAATCAATTATACCTGCAGAAAACCCAATTGACGCTATTACCAGTTCAACCATTCCTCTACCATTCATGATAAAGGCAATTGCAAGGCTTTCGTTCTTTGTGAATTTAATTAATCTAGAACCGATGTAACCACCGCCTAACTTAGATACAATAGCTGCGGCGCCTAGAATTATGAAAAATGGAAGGTTGTTTATGATTGTATCCATATTGATATCTATTCCAATTATCGCAAAAAATATCGGGGCAAAGAAACCAAAAGTTATAGCTGAAATTATTCCGTAAACTCTCTCGAAATTTTCCTTTCTAATAATTTCTTTGTATACTATCAAACCTGAAAAAAAGGTACCAATGATAAAATGTAACCCAATAACCTCTTGTGCAATAACAGATACCAAAATAGTAGATATTAGTAATATTCCAAATGCTGCCTCTTTTGTATGAAGTTTATCAAAGAAATAGGCAGCGCGACGTTGTAGCCAAACATTTGTTTTTCTAAATAAGACATCAACGAGAAATATGCCACCAATGAACAATGATATTTTTATTATTGAGTTCGTAAGCTGCTCTGCAATATTCACAGGTGTCCCACCTGTTTCATTTAGTTGTAGAACTATTGACAGAACAACAAGAGAAAAAATATCGTTTATAACGGCCGCCGTAATTACAGTATTGCCCAGTTTAGTTTCCAATATTCCCAATTGCATTAGGACAATGGTAGTCACTGGAACTGCAGTTATTGACAACAATAACGCTACAAATAATGACTGAATCATGGGAAGTCCGAAGAAATATGCTACTGTAAATCCACTTACGAAGGGTATTGAAAATGCTATTACAGACAAAACTGCTGCATGTAGTCCGGCCTTTCTTATTTCCCTTGGATCCATTTGTAACCCTGCTAATAACATAAGAAAGAATACACCCAAGTCTGATAGTACGGTTAGACTGTCATTTGGAGTAATTAGTTTTAATACATACGGGCCAATAATTATTCCAGCAGCAAGCTCCCCAACCAGAGGTGGCATTTTGAGCCTTTGGAAGAACTCACCTAGTAAGCGTGCAGCTACCAAGATTATAACTACACTAATGAAGAGCTGCTCTGTGGCCATGATTTATCAAAGTTACCCTAACTAGATTTATCCTTATGCTTTTAGAACTGTCACACTATTCACATAAGATGGTTTGTACCATTTCTTTTATTGTCAATTCTAATATGGATGTCAGCATGACATATCAATCAATTCTATCCTACCAAGGGTAGCGAGAAATAGTCATAAAGTAATCATCAGATATTGGGTAATAATTAACCATGTTTCTCTAAACAAGTAACTATATTTTTAGAAAGTATAACCCGTATCGTCTCTCGACATATTCTCAGTCTAATATATTGAAATTTTGTTAGATATAATAATTAATTACTACTTTTGGTACCTACACAAATTTACAATCACAAGTAAATTCTTAATAATGAAAGGTACTCTAAAACATATTAAAAAAGCCGATTTTATGGCTCTCGCCACAAAGCCTTTACTTTAGCTAAAAACACGAAACCGAGCAAGTACAATACTTGAACAAAAAGTCCAAGCTCAATTGACCATTCTTTTGGAGTAGAGATACCCATGGTACTTTGAATAATCAGGGAGGCATGGGTCGTCGGTACAAAGTAAGATACATATTGAAGTTGAATGGGCAATCTATCAATACTATAAAAAACTGGTGGTATTATAGAAAGGACCACATTAACAAACGAAATTATCTGTGATACATTTCGCATGTGTAGCATATGTGAGGACAGAAAGAAGCCAATTGATGACATCGAACCCCATACGAGAAATATTGTTACTAGTAGCAGAGGGATGTAAATGGAAGATGACAAGAAGAAAGTAGCTAATGTTATCAATACCAATAGTGCTGGAAGTCCAAAAAGTATTTGAGAAATTGCTAGGCCTATCATGTAAGTAATTGGAGATACCGGTGATGCTACAAAGACATCCTGAATCTTGTACTCGTTCTTGTAAAAAGAGATATCTTGGCCTAACGATAAACCATATCCGACCAATGCCATTACCAGGCTACCGGTAATAGAGAGTGGTAAATACCTACCCTCACTTATAATAAATAAAATAAACAATAAAGAGAACGGACTGATGGCAGAAAAAATCAAGGATAATGGATTCCTTTTCAACCAAAGGATACCCGTCAAGTAGGCAATTAGGAATGTTTGCATAACTGCCTTCTTAATTTTTGTAGTAATCATGCCAAGCAAATCTTGTATTCCAGATATATAGGATTATGTGCTGGTAGATATCAAATGTCTAAGGAAAGAAAATCCTCAAGTAGGAAGCCGCCGGGTAAGTCTGCGATATTATCCAGCAGGACTAAAAAACAAATTGATTCTTTACCTAAGCACGCGCAGCACATTTTTACCAAGGCACATGCCAGTGCAATAGAACAATACAAGAATCCGGCCAAAAGACGAGGGGGTGCGCGTCAGAGTGCTGAAGAGGTCGCCCACAAGGCAGCATGGGCGGCTGTTAAGAACAAATACATAAAAAAAGGCGATAATTGGGTAAGAAAAGAATGAAAAGTTTGATGAGTCGATTATTATTTTATGCTTGTTTCTTAATAAACTGATGTTCCTATTAGATTTTATTAGTGATTTTGAATAAAAATAGTATTGAAATGTTCAGAATGCGGTTGTAGTCATGATGACTGCAGAGCAAGTATATCTCCTCTAGAATGTATAAGGTGTCTATTGGATGAATGTTGTTGCTGGTTGACGGTCAACTATAACAATCAAATATTTCAAGAATTTGAAACAACTGCTTAAGGTAAGAAATAATAGCTTGATTGAATAGTAGATTGAAAAACAATCCCTATCAAGATAGATAGTTTGTAGTTTGTTGTCTTACTTGTTCGAATGAAATTGCTCAAAACTATGTGAATAGATTTCAATAATATTTCCAAAAGGATCAGTGCAAAATACCAGTTTATGATGTTTTTCCGGATTCAATTCACAAATATCACTTAGTTGTCTTCCACCAGTTTCAACAATCTTCTTAGTTAATTCCTCAATATTTCTTTCAGTGATGGCCACATGTAAAATCCCACCAGCCCAATATTTAATTCGTTGATTTTTGGTCTCTTGTTTGGGATTAACAAATTGGAAAATTTCAAATCCTACATTATTCCCTGAAGACATCCACACAATCCTTAATCGCTTAAATTTAGAGCCGAAAATATTTCGAAGAACGTTACCTACGGCCTTATCTTCGGCATTTAGCTCCGCAGGGCCCCTGACCACTGTAAAACCCATTACTTCTTGATACCATTTCATACCTTTCTCTAAATCAGGAACGCTAATAGCTATGTGATTGATTGTTTTCGGAGAAGGTATTGGACGCATTGATAATGAATACTGATAATACTCTGTCTTTTAATTTTATTGAGTAATATTTCAGTTGGACTAAGTTTTGTCTGGCTGTATAACAAAATCACAGTATTCCTCACGACGTTCACCGTATTCGATTTTTACTTCATCTACTCTGGAATTCTCAGGGCCTATCTTGCTCCATTCCACGACATTATTAACATCAATTTTGTTTCCACTCAATAAAGCCTCAACCCGCCCATCAGGTAGATTTCGTACCCAGCCTACCACTGAATTTTTCTTTGCATTTTGCTGCAAATTTAATCTGAAATAAACACCTTGAACTTTACCGGCAATCAACAATCGAGCAGAAATAATCTCGTTGTTGTCTCTAGTTGTGTTATTATTGTCTCTGGAACTCACAATATTTTTTGATTAATTCTATTTTATATATATTCAACTAAAAGTTTTGAATATAAAATTAAATCTTCTACTAGATTTCTTTAGGGCGTAACTTATCCAAACCTTATATACTCAAGTGATATGCATAATTCCATTATAAAATGAGGACCAAATTCGGCTTTACCCAGGGACTAAATATTGCCAGACTAGGTCTGGATGAAATACAAATTATGACAGCTTGTCAAATTGCCGACAGAATTGATTTTGATTCTATCTGGTCAATGGATCATTCTAACGTACCTCAGTGGAAAAATGCAGTTGTAAATGACGCATGGTTGTTACTCGCGGCAATTGGTGCAGTTACAAGAAATGTCGAATTAGGAACGTGCGTAACTGATGCCATAAGGCGACATCCTTCCACTATTGCACTTTCATCAATTACATTGGATAGACTGACTAACGGTCGAGCTATTTTGGGTATCGGTGCAGGAGAAGCACAAAATGTAGTGGATTTCGGAATTGAGTTCAAAAAGCCAGTAACTAAATTTAAAGAGCAACTGGAAGTTATAGAGTCACTTTTCGATTCCGATCCTGACAACAGGGTAAATTATGATGGTGAATACTACAAATTGATTAATGCTTGTTTGCAGGCCAAGAGCATTAGAAAACCCAGACCTCCAGTATACATCGCAGCAGGCGCTCCAAAAACCCTGGAACTCTGTGCAATTTATGGAGATGGATGGATACCAATAGGGTACACTCCCGCGCTGTTCGAACATCATGCAAATATTATCAAAGACCATGCAAAAAGAGCTGGAAGAGATATAAGCGATTTTCAATTCGCAAATGACGTAGATGTCTACTTTACAGATGATGGTGAGGAAGCATGGAATAAGATGAAAAATGCAGTAAAGGTTAGTTTATACAAACCAGAGCTGCTGAAGGTTCACAATATACAACAGGATTCAGAATTTGATTTCCGAAGATACTTTACCGAGTATGCAATGAACAAGCCAGAATTAATGGAACAAATGAAAAGAGCTGCAATGCAGATTCCAGATGACGTTGCAAGAAGTGCGATAGGCGTTGGCAAACCAGATGACGTGATAGAAATGCTAGAACGATTTATTGATGCGGGAACAAATCACTTCATAATTAGATTCTGGGGTGATGGATATTTCAAAAACATAGAAATGTTTGGCAAAAAGGTAATTCCCTATTTCAGAGAGCAGGAAAAATAACAGTACTTATTTATAGTAAAGATAAATATCGAACCATCGAATAAAGACAGGACAATAAACTCAAGGATTTGATTTAGAAAGAAAAGAATCTAGCTTGATTATAGTTTTAATTCTTTTTCCTTTCTTACGAACAAGCGGCTCCGCATCAAATCCCATTAGACTTAGGTTCTCAGCAAAACTTTCAGCAAAACCGTGAAAAGTATAGATTTTTTCAGGGTTGCACTTTTTCACTACAGATATTAAATCATTGTAATCACAATGGTCACTGAGTGGTAAACAATGATCCAGTCCTAAAGAATACTTGTAATATGGCTTTACTGCCCATCCACTAAATCCTATCGATATGGCACCATATTTCTGCTTAATGTATTTTAGAAAGCCATTTTTGCATGATGTAATAGGAGCTATCAATAACCACGGTTTGTGAGAAGAAAGCATGTCAGATCTTTCTGCGTCAGTGAAGGTAACATAATTGTCCATGCTGACCCCAAACTCCGAATAAAGTTTATTCATCTCAGCTATAGAATCATGCACGATTAATGGTTTCCAATGTCTAAATACATTAGTTAGGATTTGAGCCTTCCCAAGAGTGTAGCCTAATAAAATAACTGGAATACCACGGTGGTACATTTCTGAAATTATCAAATTAGCCTTGTGTACAGTACTTTCAAAATTTGGAAAATAGTAATCGGGATGTCCAAAGGTTGATTCTATTATGAGAATTTTTGCTTTGGGCACCACTGCCGCATCCATAAATGCTCTTTTTCTTATTGATATGTCTCCCGTGTAATACATTTGATCTTCTATGAGCAATCCGTTAGAACCGAGAATATGTCCTGAATTTAGTAATTCAAAACCATGTTCTTCAAACGTTTCTCCATATTTGTATCCGCGATGCATTGCAATTTTTTGAGTTATTTTTGATGTGATTATTTTATTACCGCTTTCCTTAACGCATTTATATAGATGATCTGTATGTGCGTGAGAAATAAAAATAAGATCAGAATCTGGTTGCCTTTGTGGATCCAGGTATAATTTTTTACCTTTATTGTCTACCGAAATACCATAGCCATCCACACAAACATCAAGCATCTGTTTCTTTGAATTTTGGTGAGTATATTAATTATAGTACTTGAATTTCCGTAAAAATTTGTTTATTTTTTTTAAGTTGGTCTTAAACGATAATAAACGATGGCTAGTGAAGTAAAATTTAAGTTATGTTTAATTTCTAGTTTTGAGTAATGATACTAACTCGATATTGGTTTATTATTTCCATTTTAAGTTTGGGTGCAGTGCTTGTTATTTTTGAGATTTTTATTTTTTATCCGGTTATTGATTTCGATACGTATGCCTATGGACAAACAACCGTTACTGAATCTCCTAATCTGAATGTTGAAACATCAAATACTTCTTTCAATGCTGAGGGAACAATTAATACCATCTTGTTCTTGAAAGGTAAATCCAATGACACACATCCAGTAATTAGTGATATCAATACAAACCTGTCCTCAAAGTATGTGCTTGGAGGGAAATGGAGAGTTGATGTCTTGAAGGACAATGTGACGTATTTTAAGACCAACTTCACAATGATTGAAACTGATGGCCGCAATATTCATTATCATACGATAGTCTATAAGCCAATTTCAAACCAATCTGTAAGTCAAGAGAACCAGGGTAAACTTGGGACATTTTTTAAAAATAAGAATACCAACACCTCTGGTTTTGATTGCAATGCTGATGTATATACAAATGGAGTATTAGAATGGGAAAACGTTCCTATAACAGTATCATTCATAAATTCAAAAGTAATAATGATTGATATAAAAGATGAAAAAACTGTTGAACATTTTCTGAAAAGTCCGATTTATGGATTAATTAATTCTATTGATCTTATCAAACAATAGAATCTATTTTATGATTA
>Ga0134125_10001762_pt1 | contig 26305 bp, 35 predicted proteins | sample KB31751_FD_96464 | JGI IMG/M metagenome (GOLD analysis project Ga0134125, IMG submission 96464) | Terrestrial soil microbial communities with excess Nitrogen fertilizer from Kellogg Biological Station, Michigan, USA - KB3-175-1 | ecosystem: Environmental > Terrestrial > Soil > Unclassified ...
GGAGTAGCCCATGAAGCTCAAGACCCTGATCGTGGCGCTGGTCGCCACGTGCCTCGCCGTGCTCGCCGGTTGCGCCGGCAACGCCCCGAAGCCGCTTACCCCGCAGCAGATCGCCGCGATCGCGTGCCCGCAACTGAACCTGGTCCATACCCAGCTGGTCGCGCTGAACGCCGCACTGGAAGCCGATCCAGCCACTGCCGGCACTGGCGCGCAGGCACAGATCCAGCTCGCAGCCATCCATCCCATTGTGGTGGCGGTATGCAACGGCGCTGCCGCCGCGCCGGCCGTGGACGTCTCCAACATCCAGGCGCTGGTGCAGACCGGTTTGCCGGCGCTCGCGCATCTGGCCGGAGCGCTTCCGCTGACTCCCGCACAGCAGGCGCAGGTTCAGGCCGCGCTGGTGGTGGCAGAAACCGCGGCCGGCGTCGTCGGTGTGGTGGAGCAGCAGATCAAGGCGGCGCAGGCAGTCCCGGCTCCCGCGGCGAGTACGGCCAAGCCGTGAAGCCGCTCGACTACGCCCTGTTGGCCCAGCGCGCATACAGGGACGCGCCGACCATCGGGAAGCCCGACAGCGCCTCCCGGATGCACGTCTACGGCGACGTGCACGTCTTTCGCTGCACGGATGACCTCGCGTCATGGCTGGCCGACTTCAACTGCGATGTGATCGCGGTGGAGGGCTTGGGCAAGATCCACAAAGGTTTCTACGGCGCGGTGGCGGCGATCCTGCCGGAGTGCCTCGACCTGCCGCGGCCGTCTGCCGTCGTGGGCCACAGCCTGGGAGGCGCCATGGCGATCATCTACGCCGCGGTGCTGGCGCAGCTGGGCCATGTCGTGCCGGTGTACGCGTTCGAGCCGCCACGGCTCTGCGCCGATGCCGCGATGCAAGACCTGCTGGCGGCCAACAAGGTGCCGTGGTTCGCCACGCGCAACGGCCTAGACATCGTCACGCAGGTTCCGCCAGAACTGTCGCTGCCCGGACCGCTGACGAAGATCGGCACGCCGTCTTTCTCGCTCGACAACGTGACCGATCACAGCATGGGGCGCGTGATCGAGGCACTTGTTCTTGCCCAATCCATACAGGCCATCTCGCGATGAACGACGAATTCGAACATCAATTGGGCGATGCGCAGACCGCGCCGCCTCCATTGCCGGCTGTCCAAGAACCGCCCGCTGCCGAAATCGATGCACGGGCGAAGCTGGAAGCCATTCGCATCGAACTGTCCAAGGTCAACACGACCGCCAACCACACGCCCGATGCCTTCGTGTCTTGGCTCAGGAGCAAACTGTGAAACGTGATTTCAGCCAGCCGCTCGCGGCATTGGGCCAGCCGTTGCCGGAGCCCGCAAGCACGCTCGGCGCGGTCAGTATTGCCGCCCTGCTGGGCTCCTACGCCGATGAGCAAGGCTTGTCCGGCGAGGAGAAGTTCCGGCGCTACCAGTTGGCCGAACGTATCCATGCCGGCAACGTGCAGGACGTGAGCGCCGAAGAGGTCGCGCTGCTCAAGAAGCTGATCGGCAAGAACTGGCCGCCTGCGGTGCTTGGGCCGGCGTACGAGGCGCTGGAACGGGAGTTTTCGCCCGAAGTTGCCGCTCAGGATGCGGCTTCTGCCTGATCGCAAAGTGCGATGAAGTGCCATGGCTAAAGGAAAGAAAACAGGCGGTGGCTCGCGGATAGGCAGGCCTAATAAAGCCACCTCCGACATCAAGGCCATTGCGCAGGAATATGGCCCAATTGCTATTTCAGTACTTGCCGGGATCATGCGTGATGCGAGGGCGCCCCATGCTTCGCGCGTGGCTGCTGCGGACAAACTACTCGACCGTGGTTTCGGCAAAGCGCCTCAAGCGATTGCAGTGTCAGGTGGTGAAAAGCCTGTGGAGATCCGCCAGTTAAGCAGGGACGAACTTCGCGCCTCGCTTCAACTGGCGATCCCCAAGCTGTCGGGATGAGCCGTGGAGTTCACGGACTCCGAAATCCAGGCCATCCGGCAGGTTGCGCCGGCTGACCTGTTGACGTTCAGCCAGTGGCTGTTCCTGAATCGCAAGGGCTATGCGTGGCGGATGGGTGACCATCACCGCGTCATGGCCGATGCGCTGATGCGGGTGTTCGATGGCGACTGCAAGCGGCTGATCATCAATATCCCGCCGCGGTACTCCAAGACGGAGTTGGCCGTGGTGAATTTCATGGCCTGGGCACTGGGCAATGTGCCGGATGCGGAGTTCATCCACACCAGTTACAGCGCCGACTTAGCTGCGAACAATGCTTGGCAAGCGCGAGCTGGTGCAGCATGACGAGTTCCGGGCAATCTTTCCGGGCATCCTGTTGCGTTCCGACAGCACTGCGCGCAATCACTGGCGCACGGACTCTGACGGTTGTGTCTATGCAGTCGGTTCGGGCGGAACGATTACAGGCTTTGGTGCAGGCAAGCATAGGCCCGGGTTCGGTGGCGCGATCATCATCGACGATCCCCATAAGGCGGATGAAGCGCGAAGCGACATCAAGCGAAAGAACGTGATCGAGTGGTTTCAGAACACGCTGGAATCGCGCAAGAACGGACCCGAAACACCGATCATCCTGATCATGCAGCGGCTGCATGAGGATGACTTGGCGGGTTGGTTGCTACGTGGTGGAAATGGCGAAACGTGGGAGCATGTCTGCCTGCCGGCGATTCGGGATGACGGGAAGCCGCTCTGGCCAGCAAAGCATGATTTGCCGGAACTTCGCCGCATGGAGCAGGCGAGCCCCTACGTGTTCGCCGGGCAGTACATGCAACGACCGGCACCGCTGGAGGGTGGTCTGTTCAAGCCGGATCAGCTGCAGGTAATCGATGCAGTTCCCGCTGGCGAGATTCGTTGGTGTCGCGGCTGGGACTTGGCAAGCGTGACTGAGGACGGCGACTGGACGGCGGGTGGCAAGCTGGGTCGCTTGGCGGACGGGCGCTACATCATCGCCGACATGACGCGACTGCAGCGCGGCCCGGACGAGCGCGATGCAGCCATCGTCAACACAACGGCACTTGACGGCAAGTCAGTCGTAGTGAGCTATCCGCAAGACCCTGGACAGGCCGGCAAGACGCAGGCCTTGTACATGACGCGCGCCCTTGCCGGCTATCGCGTCAAGACAAGCCCAGAGACGGGCGACAAGGTGACACGTGCCGAACCACTCGCCGCTCAGGTGAACGTCGGCAACGTGATGATGCTGCGTGGACCGTGGAATGAGGCACTTGTGAACGAAATGCGGATGTTCCCCAACGGCAGTCATGACGATCAGATCGATGCGCTAAGCCGCGCGTTCGCTGAAGTCATGGCGCCGCGCCGCAGTTGGTTCGGCTAACAGGACATTCATGGCTTTCTGGCGCAAGACCAAAACCGAGGCTCCTGCGCCATCGGTGACGAAGCGTGTATCCAGCTGGTTCAGCACGCATGCGTTCGATGGGGAACCTCGCCGCGTGTCCATGCTGGAATATATGCGCGCGTTGCCGAAGCCGCAGACGGATGGCTCAGTGAGCGCCATGGATAGCTGGGACGATGACAGCTTCAAGCTGTTCGGCGACATGCAGACGATCCTTTCCGGTCCAATCATGGACTGGTATGGCGCGCAGTCGTTCATCGGTCACCAACTCGCCGGCATCGTGGCGCAGCACTGGCTGGTCAACAAGGCCTGCTCCGTGCCGGCGCGTGATGCGGTGCGCAAGGGCTATAACATCGTCACGGAAGACGGCGACGACCTCGACGAGGAAGCTGTCAAGCTGTTCAAGCGATTCGACCGCAAGTTCCGCATTCAGCGGCAATTGTGGACTTCGTGCGCAAGGGCCGGATCTTCGGTGTGCGCGTGGCGATGTTCAAGGTCGAGTCCACCGACAAGGACTATTACGAAAAGCCGTTTAACCTCGACGGCGTGACGAAGGGAAGCTACAAGGGCATCGTTCAGGTCGATCCCTACTGGACGGCGCCGCAGCTCGATCAAGCCGCCGCCGCCAGTCCCGACACGCTGCACTTCTACGAGCCGACGTGGTGGATCATCAACGGCAAGAAGGTGCATCGCTCACATCTGTGCATCTATCGCCACGAAGAAGTGGTCGATGTGCTGAAACCGCAGTATCTGTACGGCGGTGTGCCGCTCCCGCAGCAGATCATGGAGCGCATCTATGCGGCGGAGCGCACAGCGAATGAAGCGCCCGAACTCGCCATGACCAAGCGCACGAATGTCTGGCTGACGGACATGGAAAAGGTCATGGCGAACAGCCAGGATGCCGTGGATCGCCTGAACCTTTGGACGCAGTTCCGCAACAACTACGGCGTGAAGTTGGGCGACAAGGATAGTGACGAATTCCAGCAATTCGACACCACGCTAGCCGATTTCGACGCGCTGATCATGACGCAGTACCAGTTGGTGGCGGCCATCGCCTGCATGCCCGCCACGAAGCTGCTCGGCACGAGTCCGAAAGGCTTCGGCGCTTCGGGCGAGTACGAGGAATCGAGCTATCACGAAATGCTGGAGTCGATCCAGGACGACGCCTTGACACCGTTGCTGGAACGCCACCATGCGCTCGTGATGCGGTCCTTCATCGCCCCCAAAGGCATCGATCCAGTTGCAACGACGATCGTCTGGAACCCGCTGGATACGCCGACCGCGAAGGAGTTGGCCGATACGAACCTGGTCAAGGCGCAGGCTGGTCAGGCGCTGATCCAATCCGGCGCGATCACGTCCGAGGACGAACGCAAACGCGTGGCGACCGACAAGGAAAGCGGCTACCACTCCATGGGCTTGAGCGACACCGATGTCGATGAAGCCGAACCGGAAGCCGATTGACGCTCGAGGCGCCGTCGGCGGCGAGTTGCGCCCGGCCGTTGGCATCGGCGCAGATGTGTTCCACGAATTGCGGGCCGCGCTGGAGAGGATGGCCAAGGAGATCAAACGGGACATGATCGCCACCTTGTCCAAGACGGGATTCGATGGACCGAAGTACGGGCAGGACGCCGCGGACGGCTCCTACCAAGCGCGCGTTCGGCTCAATGCGCTGGCGAAGAAGTGGGAGCCAGCGTTTGGCAAGCTGGCGACGAAGCTGTCGGATCGCCTGGTGAAGCGCAGCCTCAAGCATTCGGCGGTCACGCTAGGCATGTCGTTGCGGCAGATCAGCAAGGATTTCGAAGTCAATACGCGCTACCTCGACGCGCGGTTGAAACAGGTCATCAATGCCAGCACACAGGAAGCGGCGAATCTGATCAAGCTGATCCCTTCGCAGTACCTAGGCGACGTGCAGGGCGCTGTGATGCGCTCGATCACGACGGGTCACGGCTTGAAAGACCTGGTTCCGACGTTGAATCGCCTCTATGACGGCCGGATCAAGCACGCTCGCATGGTGGCGCTGGATCAGACGCGCAAGACGACAATGAACATCAATGCCGCCCGGTTGCAAAAACTGGGCTGCGAGACCTTCGTATGGGTCCACACGGGCGGCGGCGTGCACCCGCGCAAGGATCACATCGCGCTGTCGGGCAAGGAGTTTCGGTTCGACGATCCGCCTGTGATCGGCGTGATGTACGGAGAAACAGTGCGCGGCCTACCTGCACAGATGCCCAACTGCCGGTGTGTGTGCAAGCCGGTGTTCAACTTCGAGAAAGACCATGCCGCTTAAATCCGGGTCCAGCCGAGCAACGATCTCGGCCAACATCGCCGAGCTCGTGAAATCAGGCCGCCCGCAAGCCCAGGCAGTTGCCATTGCCTACAACGAAGCCCGCAAGTCGCACGGCGTGGACAAAGGCGATGGCAACCCAAACAACGACCATCAGCGCGACCTAAAGACGGAGCCAGATACCAAGGTCGTCGCCTTCATCGTCTACACCGACGACGAGAAGATTCTGTGGATGCGCCGCACGAAAGACAACTCGTGGGGCTTCCCGGGAGGCCATGTCGAGGAAGGCGAAAGCCCGATCGAAGGCGCGATCCGCGAAAGCCGCGAGGAAACGGCCTATGTGCCGCGCACCGGGCTGGCTGAGATTTACGTGGAAGGCGACGTTCACCTGTTCCACTGCAACGATGGGCGCTTCGACCCCGAGCTCAACGACGAACACGACGCTTTCGTGTGGGCACCGTTCGACGATGCGCCGGAACCATTGTTCCCCAAGATCGCCGAGAACGCGGAAGAAATCGCGGACGAGGCGAAGGCGGCATTGGACCGCCGCGAGTACGACACGAACGGTTGGTTCGAGGTCAAGGACAACCCGCTGTCGCTGGTGGGCGTCTTTCCGTATCTCGGTCGCTCCATCGATCCGAACGCCGACCCGGACAAACTCTTCAATGTGCTGCGACCGGCTGAAGAACTCGCCGATCCCGAATGCATCGATTCGTTCAAATTGCTGCCGTGGATCGACGATCACACGATGCTTGGCAGTGAGGATGACGGACTGGTGCCCGCCGAGCAAAAGGGCATCCAGGGTGTCATTGGGCAAGACGTCTATTTCGACGACGCCGACGCCGATGGCACGCTGAAAGGCAACATCAAGGTTTTCTCAGAGGCGATGGCTTCCCTCATCGCCAACGGGAAGAAAGAGCTCTCGTGCGGATACCGCTGCCGCTACGAGTACAAGCCGGGCACGTTCAAGGGCCAGGCCTACGACTACGTCCAGCGGGACATCCGCGGCAACCATCTCGCACTCGTCGATAACGGGCGCATGGGGCCGGACGTCGCGGTTCTCGACCATTTCGTTTTCACCATCGACTCCAAGGAATTCACTCCCATGGCCGACAAGACCAACACCAAGGCTTCCGACGAGGAAGCGATCAAGCAGTATCAGGCTCTGCGCCCCGCGCTGGTGCAGATGATGGCCGCCATGGATGCGGCTTCCAAGGACAAGGATGACGACGAAGAGCACAAGGACGACGAAGAGGAGGAAGAGGAAGCCTCCGACAAGAAGGGCAAGGACGAGTCCGAAGAGAAGGAAGACAAGGACGAAGCCAAGGACAAGGCGCGCGACGAGGAAGAAGAGGAGGAAAAGAAGGACAAGAAAGGCGAAGGCATGGATGCGGCGGCGTTCGCTCGCGAAGTCGAGAAGAACCTGGCGATCAAGGGCAAGCTGTACGACTCCCTGTCGCGCCGGATCGGTGCCTTCGACCACGCCGATATGTCGCTCGCCAAGATGGCCAAGTACGGCTGTCGCCAGTTGGGCGTCGATGCGCCCAAGGGCCAGCGTGTGTCCTTCCTGCAAGCCTTCCTGCAGGGCATGGATTCGCACGTCGGCACCACCACGCATGCCACGGATGCCGCTCCCAAGCGCCGTCCCGGCAACTTCCTCGATCGTCACTTCGCCAAGAAGGAGGCCTAAGCCATGACCTCGGCAGTTTTCCAGTCCACCGTCAACATCAATCTCGGCTTCGGCATCATCGGCGAGCTGATCGCCAAGACGCCGCATCGCGCCGATTCCCTCACCCTCGACGCCAATGGCGGCACGGTCGGAAACTTCTTCACCAAGAGCAACACCACGGGTGTCGCGACGCAGGGTGGCACCATCGGTGCTGGTGTCGTGGAGGCAGGTTTCCTCGTCAATCCGAAGGTGTACGCCTCGGCCGGCGCGGCCAGCGGCACGCTCGATCCGACGCTGATCCTGCCGGGCAATGCGCAGGGTGAATTCCTGGTCGAGGGCGACATCGTCGTCGCGCTGACCGGCGCCGGCAACATCGGCGACCAGGTGCAGTACAGCCAAACCACGGGCGTTCTCAGCGCCGTGGCCCCGGGCGGTTCGGCCACCGCCGGCAATGCCCTCATTGCTGGCGCGGTCGTCAAGACGCCCACGGCCGCCGCGGGTCTGGTGGCCATCCACGTCAACCTGAACGCGTAAGGACGAACCATGAACGCATCCCGTGAACTTTCCTACATCGGTCCGCGCGAGGTTCGCCCGATCGAGATGACCGCGCAGGACGTGAAGGATTACGCCCTGCTTTCGCAGCTCGGCATCAACTTCAGCCCGCGCCATCTGGCCATGATGGCCGCGCAAGACGGCTTCGGCATGGACGCGCAGTCGCCCGTCACGTCGCCGAGCATTTCCGTGCCGATCCAGTTCCTGCAGAACTGGCTTCCCGGCTTCGTGCGCATCAACACTGCTGCGCGCAAGGCCGACGAACTCATGGGCATCAGCACCATGGGCTCGTGGGAAGACGAGGAGATCGTCCAGGGCATCCTGGAGCCGATCGGCGGCGCCGTGCCCTACGGCGACTACACGAACGTCCCGCTGTCCAGCTGGAACACGAACTTCGTGCGCCGCACCGTGGTGCGCATGGAGAAAGGCCTGAAGGTAGGCTCGTTGGAAGCGGCTCGCGCGGCTCGCATCCGTGTCGATTCGGCATCGGAGAAGCGTGGTTCGGCGGCACTGGCACTCGAAATCCAGCGCAACCTGATCGGCTTCAACGGCTTCAACTCGGGCGCCGATCGCACCTATGGCTTCCTCAACGACCCGAGCCTGCCGGCTTACGTCACTGTGGCGGCCACTGGCACCGGCAGTTCCACGACCTGGGCCAGCAAAACCATGCTGCAGATCATCACCGATATCCAGGTGGCGGCCGCGCAGCTGCAGATCCAGTCGCAGGACACCATCAACCCGCAGGACACCGATACCACCCTCGCTGTGGCGACGGCGGTGTACCAGTACCTGTCCACCCCGAGCGACCTCGGCTATTCGGTCATCAAGTGGATGAAGGACACGTACCCGCGGATGCGCGTGGTGTCGGCGCCGCAGCTGAACGCGGCGAACGGCGGTGCGAACGTGTTCTACCTGTACGCCGAGAAGGTGGACGACGGCGCGTCGGACGACTCGCGCGTCTGGCTGCAGTGCGTGCCGGCGAAGTTCCAGGCGTTGGGCGTGGAGAAGCTCTCCAAGGCCTACGTCGAGGACTACACCAACGCGACGGCCGGCGCGATGTGCAAGCGTCCCTACGCGGTGGTGCGCTACTCCGGCGTGTGATCGAACACCGCAAGCAGTGACCGGGCCGCGCAAGCGGCTTTTTTTATGGGCGCCCATCGTGGCGCCCTTTCTCTTTCCGCTCTCCGGAGATCAAAACCATGGGCAAGACCGTGCATGTGTTTTCCACGCTGGCCAACGATCAGCTGTACGTCAACTACGCCACCAACCCCGAAGGCATTCCGTTGCCGACGAGCAGCATCCTCATCAAGGGTGGGGCAGGCGTGGCGAATGACCGACTGATCACGCCGCTGGGCGTGGCCACGGAAGTCCCCGAAGAGCATGTCGCGGAACTGGAGAAGAATCCGGTCTTCGCCAAGCACAAGGCCGGTGGCTACATCGTCATCCGCGATCGCCGCTCCGATCCGGAGAAGGTCGCCACCGACATGAACGCCAAGGACAAGTCGCGTCCGTTGACGCCTGCCGACTACCTCGACAAGCAGGTCGATGCCGTAGTGTCGGGCGGCAAGGACGTGGTTGATCTGGACGACGCGGCCTAAGCCATGTCCTGGGTGCCGCCGTCCTACAACGATGCGAACTTCCGGGCGCAGTTCCCGGCGTTCGCGAACTCCACAGCGTTTCCGCAGGCGGTGTTGTCTGCAACGTGGACGACCGGAACAGCCTACATCAGCCCGAATGCGAATCCGGGTTGGACGTCCAATCCGGCGCAATTGCAGCGGGCTTTAGATCTGATGTGTGCCCACCTGACGCAACTCGCGCAGCAGATCGCCAATGGGCAGCCGATGGGCATCATGACGGCGGCCACGGAAGGTTCCGTCTCGATCACCTTGCAACCGCCTCCTGTGAAGTCGGCCTTCAGCTACTGGCTGTCCACGACGCCTTACGGCAACGAACTTCGCATGCTGCTGGACGTGGTGGCCGGCGTCGGGTTCTATGTGGGCGGCTCGCTGGAGCGCGCCGGCTTCCGCAAGGCAGGCGGGGTGTTCTGCTGATGACGTTCGACCTCTCCAAGCTTCGCGTCTCGCTGGATCGCCTGCCGGCGCAGTTCGCGAACCGGGAGATGAAAGTCGGCTGGCCCAAGGGCAAGGAATATCCGGACGGGACGCCGGTAGCCTACGTGGCCGCCATTCAGAATTTCGGAGCGCCGGAGCGTGCCATTCCGCCGCGCCCCATGCTCAAGCCGACGATTGCGGAGAACAAGGATCGCTGGGCCAAAGTGGCTGATCACCTGGTGGGGCAGGTAGCGCGCGGGCAATTGAGCGCAGTGGACGCACTGGACGGCATCGGGCGTGTCGCCGCGATGGACTTGCAGGCGTTCATCGGGCAACTGAGCGAGCCCGAGCTTTCGGCTGTGACGGTGTTGCTGCGCAAGTGGCGCAAGGAAGGACGCACGATCACGGGCAAGACCGTGGGCGAGGCTGCACAGGCGATTAAGGATGGCGTTGATCCTGGCAGCGACAACAAGCCGCTGAACGATACCGGCTATCTGATCGCCAGCGTGGCACATGGCGTTGGCGCCAAGGGCAAGACGTTCGAGGTGGGCTGATGAACCTCCATGGCATTGCGGCGCCCATGGTCGGGATCGTCAATCCTTTCGTGTCGGCCCAACTGATCGCCAGCACGGGCGACACGGTGAACGCGGATGGTTCCACCACGCCGGGTTATGCCGCGCCTGTGACACTGCAGGTTCAGGCGCAGGAATTGAGTTTCAAGGATCTTCAGCACGCCAATAACCTCAACTTGCAAGGCATCCTGAAGTCCATCTATTGCCCTGGCATGGTGCAGGCAGTGAACCGTGTTTCGGGCACGGGCGGCGACAAAATCGTGATCGGCGCCAGCACCTATCTGGCCATGGCCATCAGTGAGCAATGGCCGGACTGGTGTCGCGTGATCGGCCAGTTGCAGGTTAACCCATGAGCGGCGCGACGATCAGCGTCACGCAGTCGATGCTTTACACGGTGTTGCGCGCTTTCTTGCTCGGCCTCGTGACATGTCCCGTCATGCAATCCCAGCAGAACCGCACGGCGATGCCAACGGGCGACTTCATTCTGATGACGGGCCTTGGCACGTCAGGACTGTCCACCGACAAGACAGCCTTCATTCCGGGCGGCTCGAACCCGGGCAACGAAACGCACTCTCGCTCGACGCAATGGAACGTGCAGCTGGATTGCTATGGCCCGGATGCGGCTGACATGGCGGCACTGATCGCTACCACGTTCAAGACCGATTACGCCGCGCAGCAATTCGCGCTGGCCGCCATCGAGATCCAACCGCTTTATGCGAACGATCCGCGCCAGATGACCATCGTCGATTCGGAGCAGCAATACGAACCGCGCTGGATTGTTGAACTGATCTTGCAATACAACCCCGTCGTGACGTTGCCGCAGGACTACGCCATGTCCCTTTCCGTCATTCCTGCCGAAGTGGACGCCGTTTTCCCGCCGTAATCCACGCCTACCGATTCACCTCTCCAAGCCGCCTCGCAAGGGCGGCTTTTTCGTTTCCGTCATCCGGAGCATTCCCATGGCAATTCCCGCCAAGCGCATCGCCAACGTTATCCCGAGCGTGCTTTCGGCGGCAGGTTCGGCGCTCGATCTCAACGGCCTGATCCTGTCGCAGAACGCGCAGATTCCTTCCAGTTCCCTGTTGCCGTTCGAAAGTGCGGCAGACGTGGGAGCGTTCTTCGGCCTGGCCTCAACCGAATACGCCATGGCGCAGGTCTACTTCCAAGGTCCGAACGGCGCCACCACCACGCCGGGCAAGCTCTATTTCGGTGCCTACAGCACGACTGCAGTGGGCGCATGGCTTCGCTCCGGCTCGCTGGCCAGCATGACGCTCACGCAACTGCAGGCGCTGACCGGCACGCTCACGATCACGATCAATGGCACGGCGGAAACCTCCGCTTCCATCGTGCTTTCCGGGGCAAGCAGCTTCACCGCCGCCGCTGCGACGATCCAGGCAGCTTTCACGTCGCCGGACTTCACGGTCAGCTTCGACACGCAGATCAGCGCGTTCGTGTTCACCAGCTCGACCACAGGCGCCGCCTCGACCTCGACCTATGCCACTGGCGCGTTGGCGGCCAGTCTGAACCTCACGCAGGCCACGGGTGCAGTGCTGTCGCAGGGCGTTGTCGCATCCACACCGGCCACGTCCATGCCGGTCTATGCCGCCGCGGCAGGCGATTGGGCGGGCTTCGCCACGGCATGGGAACCGGTCATGTCCGACAAGCTGGCCTTCAGCCAATGGACGGGTCTGCAGAATCGCCGCTACTTCTTCGCCGGCTATGACACGGATGTCAACGCACTGACTGCCGGAAGCACCGAAACCTGGCTTTCGCAGGTCATCGCAGCGAACGAAGACGGCACCATCGGCATATGGGCTGCGAATGACGCCGAAGCGGCCATGGAGGCGGCGGCGGTGTTGGGTTGGGCAGCTTCGCTCAACTTCATCCAGACCAACGGCCGCAGCACGCTTGCCGAACGATCGTTCTCGGGCCTGACGCCGACCGTCACCACCGATGCGCAGGCCGGCGCCCTGCAGACGAACGGCTACAACTACTACGGCGACTTCGCCACCAGCTCGACGCAGTGGCAATTCTTCTATCCGGGCTCGATCACGGGCGAGTACGACTGGGCCGATTCCTACGTCGGTCAGATCAAGCTCAATGCCGACCTGCAGGACGCCATGATGGCGCTGCTGACCTCGGTGGGCTCGATCCCGTACAACGCCGCCGGGTACGCGATGATCCACGCCGCGCTCACCGGACCAGTGTCCGCCGCGGTGAACTTCGGCACGATCCGCACGGGTGTGACGCTTTCCGCCCTGCAGGTGCAGGAGCTCTACAACGCCATCGGCGTTGATGTGTCGCAGCCGCTCAACGCGTCGGGTTACTACCTCGACATCAAGGATGCCGCGCCGTCCACGCGTGTTGCGCGCCAGTCCCCGCCCATGACCCTGTACTACACCGATGGCGGTTCGGTGCAGGCCCTTTCGCTTGCCAGCATCGAGGTGCAGTGATGAGCACGATCACGTCGGCCAACTCTTCGTTCGCCATCATCATCCCCGGCGTCTATTCCGCCCCGCAGCAGGTGCAGGGTTATGCCACGGACGACGCCTTCCTGGTGGAAGCCGTGGAGAAGGTGGAAACCCGCATCGGCATCGACGGCAAGCTGTCTGCGGGCTACATCTTCAACCCGTACAAGCAGACCGTGACGCTGCAGGGCGATTCGTCGTCCTTCGACCTCTTCAACAACTGGCAGCTGGCACAGGATGCCGTGCGCGAGGTGATCGCCTGTGCGGCCACGATCATCCATCCGGCGATCGGTTACCGCTACGCGCTGACGAACGGCTACCTGTCGAAGTTCAAGCCCATGCCGGACGCCAAGAAGACCCTGCAGACGGTCCAGTTCGAGATCACATGGGAAAAGATCGTCGGCGCAAAGGTGTCCTGACATGGCGCGCAAAACATGTCGCCTGACCATCGATGCCGATGGCCGGGACAAGGGCAAGACCTTCGTCATCACCGAACTTCCGGCGCTCGACATCGAGCGCTGGACGGTGCGCCTGGTGTTGGCGCTCGGCAAGAACGGCGTATCCCTGCCGAACGTGCAGGCCGATTCCGGGTTCGCAGGCATTGCCGGCATCGTGTGGGTGCTGATCGCGCAGATCACGGCCGCCGATGCCGAACTACTGCTGGCGACGATGATGGACGGCCTCAAGATCGACGAGGGCAAGATCACGCGCGACCTCGTGCCGGATGACATCGAAGAGGCCGAAACCCTCCTGCAGATCCGCATGGCCTGGGTGGACCTGCATGCGGGTTTTTTCGCGAAAGGCGGTCGCTTGATCTGGGGCCGCCTGACCTCTTCGACGAACGCAAATACGCCCGCGTCCTGAACGTGCCGCCGACCGTCGCAGCGGCGGTTTCATCCGAACTCGTGACGCTGGCCGATCTGGCGGTTTCGCTGTCCCTGCAAGACCTCTGGGACGTGCTCGAAATCCACGCCGTCAACCGACACAACGAATCCATTCTCTCCCGTGAGGCTTCTCGCGCATGAACGTCATTGAGGCCCTGTTCATCACTCTTTCGCTCGATACCAGCGATTACGAGAAGAAGCAGAAAGGCGTTATCACGTCGCTCACCAAGATGGGCGAGGCGTCGGACAAGCAGACGAAGCTGATCGCGGAGAGTGGGAAGAAAGCCGCCCAAACGTTCTCGCTGCTCAAAGTGGAAGTGCTGGGCGCACTGGCGGCATTCGGCATGTCCACAGGGTTCAAGAGCTTCATCGAGTCGAGCATGAACGGCCAAGCGGCGTTGGGACGCCTCTCCGGCTCCCTCGGCATGTCCACTCAAAGCCTGCAAGCATGGAAGCTAATGGCGAAAGAGATGGGAGGTTCCGGCGAGGAAGCCATCGGAACCCTGCAGAAGGTGGCGTCAGGACTGGCAAGTGCCCGTCGTGGGGACATGTCGTTCCTGACGGTCGCGAATAAGTATGGTGCCGGTCTAGACATCACCAAAGACACCACGCAGTCAGCGATGGGCAAGATCAACAAGATGGCTTCGGCGATCCGCCAGAAGTACGGCGAGCAGCAAGCCATGGGCGTGCTGAACGAGATGGGGATCAGTGGCTTCGTCCAGCAACAGCGGCTAATGGAAGACCCGAACAAGTTCGCCGCCGACTATGCGCACGCGATGAGCCTCACCGGCGCAGCCACAAAAGCCAGTACCGAACAGGCCGCCAAGCTGCAAATGCAGTGGGCCGATCTTCAGGAGCGTTTTCGTCAGGTGGGCGAACGGGTATTCAACAAGTTGGAACCCATTCTGGCTCGGCTCGGTGAGCGACTCGCGAATTGGTTGGACTCGATTAACTGGCAGGACGTCATCAACAAGATCGGACGCTTCATCGATAAGGTGCAGGAAGTCGTGAAAGAACTGGGCGGCTGGAAAACCATTGCCGAAGTTCTTGGCGGCGTGCTGGCGCTCAAGCTGCTGTCGCCATTGCTTGGACTGATCGGCGGCTTCATGCGCCTGATCCCTTTGCTGGGAAGTGCAACAGCCGGCTTCGCGGGTTTGGGGGCTGCGGCCGGTCCGGCGCTCGCCATCCTGATCGGCGGCGCTGGCGGATGGGCTATCGGAAAGCAGATCGACAAGCATCTTTCGGCAGGCACGAAAGACGCCATTGGCAGTGCCGTGGCGCATATGCTCGCCTTCTTCGGCAACGACGAGGCCAAGGCTGCCATCCAGGACACGCACCTTGGTGAATTGCGTGCGATGGCTTCGCAGAACGCGCCCAAGATCGGCAGCGATTTCCTCGGCAAGTACGACCCGCAGCATTCGCGTCAATTTGGCGGCAACAACGCAGGCATGTTCGCCATCCTGGAAAAGGAATATGGCCTGCCGCCCGGCACGCTCGCCCGCAAGTTCCAGGTCGAATCGGCGAACGGGACGCGGCTTGTCTCCAAGGCTGGCGCACTCGGACCGATGCAGTTCATGCCGGCGACAGCGGCAGCGATGGGTCTCGGTGACAACGTCATGGACCTTGACGCCAGCGCCAAGGCGGCAGCGCAATACCTGCAACAGCTGCACAGTCAGTTCGGTGATTGGGACAAGGCGAACGCGGCCTATAACTGGGGGCCGGGCAACCTCAAAAAGGACGTCGCTGCACATGGCGCCCAATGGCTCAACTTCGCACCCGGTGAAACGCAGAAGTACGTGGCCATGCATCGCTTGCTGCAATCGGCCTCACCGTCATCGAGCTTCGCAAAGCGGCAGGGACCGACCACGAATACCAGCACCGTCAGCATCAACACGCTGAACGTCAACACCAAGGCCACCGACGCGAACGGCGTCGCGAAAGGCATGAAAACGGCCATGCAGGCCAATCCGCTGATCGCGGGCTCTGTGACGAGCCTCGCCTGACATGTCCGTCCCAGCCACCTTCTTTCTCGGCGCCTCGCAGGCTATAGGCATCGACCTGCTCAACACGGGCGCACCGACCTATGCCATCGTGACGGCCGCCTCCACGGCGACCGCGGGCGGCTTCATGGCGGCCGTCGTGGGCCAGATCGGTGGGATCAATGGCGGAACTCCTGTGCTCACGCCCGACAACGTGCTATCGCTGGAATGGCGCGGCGAGGAACGCATCAGCGACTTTCCCGTCCAGAACGGCCAGTTCGTCTCGTTCAACAAGGTGGCCGTGCCCTATGACCTGCGCATGGTGGTGACGTGCCAAGGATTGAACCTCGTGCAGGAAGCCTTATCGTCCGTCACGCAGATCCTTGACCAGGCGTTGGGACAGCTGGGCTTGGCCTTCGGGCAACCGATGAGCCGTGACGCCTTCCTGCGGCAACTGGACGCCATGCTGGCCAGCACGGACCTGTACAACGTGGTCACGCCCGACAAGGTGTACCAGAACGTCAATCTGGTGAGCTACAACCACGCCAAGAAATCGGACGAGGGCGGAACGCTCATCATCGCGGAGTTGCTATTTCGGGAAGTGCGCGAGTCGGTAAGCGCGAACTACAGCAGCCCCATCGCCTCGGCTTCGGGAACCGCCGCCAGTCCGGTGAACGTTGGAACGGTCAGCGGATCGCAAGGCTCGGCCTCGCAGGTCGCCACCTTCAACAACGCCTTCCCATCGCCATGATCGTCATACCTCTGCAGGCCATCCCGGCGCAGGCCTTCAACGTCTCGCTGGGTGGGCAGACGTGCCGCATCGCGCTGTATCAGAAGGGCGGTGATTTCTTCATCGACCTATCGGTGAACGGCTCGCCCATCCGGCAGTGCGGCATGGTGCTCAACGGCGTCTGGATCGTGCGCTATGCCTATCTCGGTTTCGTCGGTGACCTGGTGATGTTCGACACGCAGGGAACGAATGATGGGCCGACCTATGACGGACTCGGAACGCGCTACCAGCTCTACTACCTGACGCCGGCAGAGATTGCAGCGAAGGCGGCGGCATGAGCTTCACCAAGAGAAATCTCCAGTATGTGATCCAGTTGAACAGCGGAAGCTTTCAACTGCCTGGTGCCGCCAATGAAACGTTCGACAACGGGGCGAGTACGTTGACCATCGACGGCATCCGCAGCGTCGCGACGATTCAAACGGCGGCAGGTGGCATGTCGCCTTTCGTAGGTCGTGGAGTTTTCCAGATGTTCGGCATGAAGCCTGCCGACATGGCGAAGCTCTCAACGCTCGGTCTGGATATTTCGCGCATCAACAAGAACGCCATCTGGTGCTTCGCCTACGACGAAGGAAACTCAGCGAATGCCATCCAGGTGTTTGCGGGGACGATCCGGCAAGCGCGTATCAACTACAACGCCATGCCGGACGTCTCACTTGAATTGGACTGCTACGGGGCCGGTGATCAGCAAACGCAAGCAATCCCGGCAACGAGCGTGCAAGGTGTGGGCGATGTGACCGGCATGCTGCAGGGCATTTGTGCGGCCTGCAATCCGCCCGTGACTTTCGTCAATCACGGCGTGACAGCGAAGCTGGCGAACCCCGCCTATGCAGGATCACCCGAACAGCAGATTCGCAACATCTGCCTCGATACCGGCATTGCCTACACACTGCAAGGCGGGACGCTCACGATTTGGAATAGTGATCAGAACATCGACGGGGTAGTAGTGAGCGTGGGAAGCGAAACCGGCATGGTTGGCTACCCCGAGTACAGCATGATGGGGTACGACGTCACGACGGAGTTCAACCCGGAAATCCAGGTCGGGCGTCAGCTCGCGATGGAAGCGTCCAGATCTCCCGATGTCCCGCCTATTCCGGGCATTCCTGGAACCTACCTTATCCGCATGGTGGAACACGAACTGTCTTCGCAGCTTCCTGGCGGCCCATGGTTTACCCATGCACACGTCACAACTGGCGTGTCGGCGCGAAGCTGATGGTCTCCGACAGCTCCTTCATTGACAGCACGGCCGAAACCAATCCATTCACAGCGTGGGCATTCGCCTTTCGTGCCGCGATGGCGCAAGTGCGCACGACAGTTCCCGTGAAGGTAGTGGCTGTGCATGGCGGAGGATTGGCGCCCGTGGGTCGCATTGATGTGCAGCCGCTGATCCAGCAAACGGACAGCAGCGGCAACATCATGGCGTTATCGGTGTTGTATGGCTTGCCCTATCTACGCTGGCAGGGTGGCGCGAGCGCGGTGATCCTCGATCCCGCCGTGGGCGACATCGGACTGGCATGCTTCGCGGATCGCGACGTGTCTGCCGTGGTCGCCAGCGGACAGCAGTCACCGCCTGGATCGAATCGCCGTTTCAGCCTTGCAGATGGCTTCTACATGGGCGCGACACTCAATGCGCAGCCCACGCAATACCTGCAATTCGATCCAACGAATGGCATCACGCTGAATTCACCAATCGCGATCAAGGCGCAGATCGGCACGGATGCCAATGCCGCGCGCATCGTGATGAACGGCTCCGGCATCGTCCTGAGCTTCGGCGGTCACAGCATCACGATCAACAGCAGCGGCATTGCGATAAGCGGCGCGGTGACGGGCGACAACACGGCGACGTTCACGGGCGAGGGCACGTTCAACGGTGGCCATACCGTCAGCCAGCACAAGCATGGCGGGGTGCAGTCGGGCGCGAGCCAGACGGCGACGCCTACGGGTTAGCCTGAAACTTGGTTAAGTCTGAATGTCACAGGAGTTCCCATGTGCGTTCCGGCCGGCAGGTTACACACAATGCTTGCCACGGCCTGCGCGGCGGATGCATCAAGCTCCGGGAAGCCGGAGGACTTATAAACATGGATATCGGTAGGGTGCTCATTGGCGCCTACCGTCAGCGTCACATAAACGACCCCCTGATGGCCTTGGCGAATGGCTTGGACGGGATAGACGGCATTTGGGGTAGAGCATGGTTTAGATGTGGAATGTGACATTGTTTCCACAATGGGCGCACGAACCATCTTGCATGCGTGCTGTACGGCAACAGCCAGATTCGTGTCCGGAATAAGCCTGACCGTTGGGCCCCCGGCATCACCGGCAATAGGACCATGTTCATCAAATGATTCCGACATACCCATTTGCACATAGTTGGGAGGTGTTCCGGTCGCTCCGCAGACTGCATTGACGCTCACGATGCTGATGTTTGTAATGCTTCCATCAACGCCTTTTTCTGCCGTTTTAAGCGAAACAACGATTCCGAGTTGCGGTTTTTTTACCAGCACGAAAGTAGTCCAAAGCCTATATTGATCGGTGTCGGACAACTCCTTCCATCCTTGAGGCGAAACGGCACTGGCATACATGGATGGTGTCCAGTTTGCGACATCGCTTATCGACTGGCCTGCGCTCGCCCCGCTTGATACCGATAGCAAAAGTATTGCGAGATAGACAATCGATCGTTTCATAAATCCCCCAGGCGTTGGAAATGGCCCAAACACTACCACTGAACCCCGCCACGTGGGATCTCCAGCTCGACAGCAACGGCAACCTGTCGCTGTCAGGCAAGGACTACAGCATTGCGCAGGATGTTGCGTCGGCCATCCGGACGTTCAAGGGTGAGTGCTGGTATGACGTGACGCTGGGCCTCCCGTACTTCCAGTCCCTGCTGGGCCAGTATCCGCCGCCGTCCTACATCATCTCCATGATCGAAAAGGCCGCGTTCACCGTGGCTGGCGTCCTGGCGGTCACCGTCATGCGCCTTGCGCTCAACGCCAATCGCCAGCTGACCGGCTCCGTGGTCGTCGTCAGTGCGGATTCCGAAACCCCTCTCATCGTGAGCTTCTGACATGTCCGGAACCGCTGTCCCCGCGATCCAATTCACGCCGACCGGCCTTGTCCTGCCAACCGATGCCGCGATCCTTTCCGGCGTCCAGACGGATCAGCAGGCCGCGTTCGGCGGCAACATGTCGCTCTCGCTGTCGTCGCCGCAGGGCCAACTTGCTCAGGCGTTGTCCGCCATCGTGAGCGACAAGAACGCGCAGATCGCCGAGATGGTAAACCAGGTCGATCCCGCGAACGCCTCAGGCGTGATGCAGGATGCCATTGGCGCGATCTACTTCATGCAGCGCATCGCCGCCTCCGGAACACTCGTCGCGGGCACCTGCAATGGCCTCGCTGGCACGGTCATCCCGGTGGGCGCCATCGCGCAGGACACGGCAGGGAACCAGTACGCGCTGCTTTCCGCCGTCACCATCGCTTCGGGCGGGAGCGTCGTCGGTCAGTTCCAGTGCTTGGCCACGGGGCCGATTGCTTGTCCGATCGGTGCGCTGAACGTGATCTACAAGGCCATTATCGGGTGGGAGTCAGTTACCAACCTGACCGCAGGCGTTCCCGGCGTGAATGAGGAATCGCGGGCGGACTTCGAGTTTCGCCGTCAGAACTCCGTCGCGGTGAACGCATTGAACTCGATCCAGTCGGTGCTGGCGGCGGTGTTGGCCGTGCCGAACGTGATCGACGCCTACGTGACAGATAACTCTACGAACGCCACGGTCAACACGGGGCCGACGAACTACCCCGTCGCGGGGAACTCGATCTATGTCGCGGTGGCGGGAGGCGCGGCCTCGGCCGTGGCGCAAGCCATCTGGCAGAAGAAGTCGCTAGGCTGCGCCTACAACGGCAGCACGACCTATTCCTATACCGACACCTCGGCAGGTATCACGCCATACCCCACTTACACAGTGAAATGGGTCACGCCGACCTCGGTTCCGGTGTACTTCGCCGTCGATCTCGTCAACAACGCTAACCTTCCATCTAACATCACCACGCTGGTGCAGAACGCCATCCTGGCGTCGTTCAATGGGCAGGATGGTGGATCGCGCGCCAGGATCGGCTCGACCTTGTACGCAGGACGCTATTTCGCCGGGATCTCCGCTATCGGCAACGGCGTCGAATTGTTGTCGATCGGCATCGGCACCGCGCCAAGCCCGTCGGCCACGTCGCTGCCGCTAGGCATCGATCAGTTGCCAACGCTCAGCGCGAGCAATATCGCGGTGACACTGACATGAGGAACGCTGCTGGCGCCGTCGATGCTTCGGCGACCTTCCTCGCTCAGTACGCACAATCGCCGATCATCACGGCGTTGATCCAGGCGGCGAACGAGGCGGTCGATCCTACTGCCGACTTCGACAACTTCCTTTCCGTGGTGTGGAACGTCTACACCGCGCAGGGATTCGGCCTCGATATCTGGGGCCGCATCGTCAACGTTCCGCGCACGATCAATATCCCGGCATCGTCGGCGTACTTCGGTTTTGAGGAAGGCTCGGTCTACTACCCCTTCAATCAGGAACCGTTCTATAGCGGTCCACAAGCCGGCACGCTCTATACGTTGTCGGATGACGCCTATCGCGTCTTGATCCTGACGAAAGCCCTCGCCAACATTTCCAGCTTCACCGCGCAATCGATGAACGCTCTTCTGAACTTCATGTTCAACGGGCAGGGTTCGAAGCGCGGAAGCTGCTACGTGCTCGAAACGGGTACGCCGATGCAGATCCAGTACGTCTTCAACTTCGCCCTCCAGTCATGGGAAGCGGCGATCCTTGAACAAGCGTCGCTCATGCCACGCCCCGCAGGCGTGGGCGTCACCATCACCGTGAATCCGTAAAGGCATCGCGTCATGCAGAAATCCAATGCACCGATCAAGCTCACCGTCGCCTTTGCCTCTGGCTCGGGCGCGGGACCGGTCAACACGATTCCCTTGACGACAAACCCGACAACGGGAGGCGCCAGCTATCAGACCGGCTTCACCTCGGTGAACATGGAGCCCATCGCCTCGGGCGGCGTACCGCCTTACGGCGCGGACGTGAACGGCTTGTTCCAGAATCAGACCAAGGCGCAAATCTGGCAACAGGCTGGGTATATGTACCCCTTCGATGCCACCTTCGCAGGCAACGCGAACATCGGCGGCTATCCGGCCGGTTCGGTCCTGATGATGGGGAGCGGCAAGGGTGTCTGGCTCAACCAGTCAGACAACAACACGACCAGTCCCGATACGACAGGTTCGGTTGGCTGGTTGGGTATGGCGGCGGCAGGCACGTCCACGATCACCACCACGGGCGGAACGACCACGCCTGATCCTTCCGTGCTCGGCGTCACTACGCTAATCGTCACGGGCGCGCTGACTTCCAATGCAACGTTGGTCCTCCCTCTCACCGGGGGCGCCCGCTGGATCGTGGTCAACAACACCACGGGCAGTTATACGCTCACTGTACAGGGGTCTTCTGGGTCGGGAGTGTCTATCACCTCCGGCGCGCCGATTTCCGTGTTCACGGATGGGACGAACTATTACGGCGTTTCGGCGAATCTGTCTGGCGCTTACCTCCCTATCGGCGGCACGGCCGTTGCTGCGACGAAGCTTGCTACGGCGCGCACGATTTCCATGACAGGCGATGTGTCCTGGACAAGTCCGGTTTTCGACGGGACGGCCAACGTGACCGCCGCAGGCACCATTGCGGCTGGCGCCGTGAATCTTGCCAAGATGGCAAACTTCCAGGCCAACAGCTTGATGGGTAACCCCACCGGCAGCGCAGCCACTCCCTCCGCCATCACCCTCCAAAACGGCTTGATCTTCAGCGGGACGAACCTCGGCCTTGGCTCCATCACGCCGAGTAGCGTAGCGGCTACCGGAAACAGTTCCTTCGCGGCGTACCTCGCGGTCAATCAAGCCATTGCGGCTGCATCACCCCTGGACGTGCAAACGGGATCAGGTCGAGTTTTTATCGGGGCCCTATCTTCGGTTAATTCAATTATTTCGGTCAACTCAGCGAATAGCAGCTACACGCCGCTCACCATTCAAGCCAGCGCATACAACTTCACGGGTGCGGGAACAGCAGCATTCTCAGGACCTGTGACAACAACAACTTTGACTTCGTCAAACAACGTAGTAGCGAATACCAATTTTCTCTCTTCTAATAATTTCTGGCTAGGAGCGACAAGCACAGCTGGAACGATGCTTCTCCGCCCGAACGGCGTGGGATCAACTAGCGGGCAGCTTGAGCTGGACAGTACAGGTAATGTGACGATCAATGGCAGCCTTGTGGTAACCGGAACGATCAACTTCGGTACTTCGGATGCCACGCTCAAGGAACTGGGCGCACCGGTCGAGCCGCAACCCTTCCACCGGGTGCCGTACTATGCCTATGCCCGCCGCGACACGGGCGAGCTCGGCTGGGGGCCAACGGCGCAGGATGTGGCGACCATCGCCCCGGAGTACACGCGCCTACAGCGCCTGAGTGTGAATGGCAACGACCGAGACGTGCTGCTGCTGGCCAAGGAGCAGATCACGATGGACACGGCCTTCTGGGCCGGTCGGCAGGTGGACTTGCTCTGGGGGGAAGTTGCCAACCTGCGCCGGCAGTTGATTGACGCGGGGGCACACTGATGGCGCTTTCGATCCTGCGCAACGGCGTGCCGCTCGATCAGCTCTACGGCACCAAGGGCGCATCGACGGCAGCGGCCACGGGTTGCCTGCAGAACGGCGTCGATGTCAACCAGTACCTGCTAGCCCTGGCGGACGGCAAGGCACTGGGATTCAACGCTGGCCTCAGCAAGAACGGCACGGACTTCAGTGCCATCTTCGGCATTCCAACGGGCAACACGCCACTGCCCATCAACGGCGGAACTTACAATGCAGTTCTGACGCGTAACGGATCATCCGGTGCCCGTTGCACCATTACCTTCACCGCGAACGCATCTACATGGGTTCTGGCGCCTTCTGGCGCAGCCGGAACGATCAGCCCTTCCGGCAACTTCGCCAGTGGAAGCATTCCATCTGGAGCCACCAGTGTCAGTTACACATGGTCGAATATCAGTGGGAGTGTATCGCCGTCCAACACGCCGCTAACTGCGCTTACAAGCAGCCCATCCGCGATCGTTCAATGCACATCGGCGGGGACCATCGGCACCAGTTCCGGAAGTGCCACCTTGACCATCGTGTTCTACAACAGCGGGGGTACGGCTATAAGCACCACGACTTGTAACCTTGGTGTGTCTATTACCAATTGAACCGTCAGGCACCGATCATAGTCCATGCGCGGTCTGATGGTCGAGGCACTTCCCGAAATAATGGACAGACCTCGGTTTAATGGACAATGAGACTTGCACGACGCTCGCAAGTGATTGATTCTGAATGCCGGCAGCAGGAATCGAACCCGCGACCTACTGATTACAAATCAGTCCTCGAAAATCGCTCAAAGCCTTATGTGGCGCGGCCTGCGAGCGATTGACGGTGTCCATTATTGGTGCGTTTCGTGCCTCGGGAAACCGCATTCCTGCGTGGGCGTCGCGCCGATAATGGACGCTCAGCGGGTCGGTTTCGCCGGATCGGCCAGGACGTGATACCGGCGCTTCGTGATGCGCGCATCGGCGTGCCCGAGCAGTTCCTGGGCCCGAGCCAGCGGCACATCCGAGCCTGCCTTGCGCCGCAGATCGTGCATTGTCACGTTGACCACCCCTGAGCGCTCGCGTACGCGCGCCCACGTCGATTCCGCGCCGTCGAGCGTGTAGGGGCCGCGGCGCCCACGGAACAGCGCCTGAGCGCCAATGCGGCCGGCTGCCGCCGCCTTCCACACCGTGCGCAACTCATCGCTCCATTCCACGAACTGCGGTTCCTGCGTCTTGCCCATCGTCCAGCCGATCCCGGCATCCGTCGCCGCCGTAAGCGGCAGGGCGATCGCATCACCCACGCGCATGCCGGTGAGGTACAGGAACCGGATCAGCAGGTCGAAGGGGTGCCGCGCGGCCAGCACCAGGGCGGCCAGCTCGTCGTCGGTGACGTAGCGTCGCCGCGGCTTCTCCGTGTTGCGCACGCGCATGCCCTTGGCCGGGTTGCCCCCCTTGTAGCCGATGTTCGCCGCGAAACCGTAGACGGCGCGCAACAGATCACGCTCGCGATTACCCGCCACGTTGCCGCGCTTCTTGAGATAGGTGTAGACGTGCGCCTGCGTCACATCCTCCAGGCGCATCGTGCCGAACACTGCGCCCAGCGTCGTGGCCTGCCGGCGGTAGTCGGCCAGCGTCTTGCTGGCCAGCTTCCCAGCGCGGTCGTCCAGGTAATGCGCGATGGCATCCGCCACGGTCAGCACGGGCTTGCTGGCCTGCCCTTCGAACTGGGCCCACTGGCGCAGGGCTTCGCTGTAGTCGCGACCCAGCGGCTTCCACGCCTGTACTCCGTCCACGCTCGCGAGGTAGTAGAACGCCCCTCTCCGCATGACCATGCGGCGCGGGAGGTGCGTATTGTGCTGGCGCTTGCGGCCCATCAGGCGGCGTCCAGAGCCTTCCAGTTCGGCTCGGCGCGGGTGCGTTCGGGAGCGTCACGGTAGCGCAGGACCGCGGCGCGTTCCACCAGGGGTCGCCCCGTGCCGTTGGGGCGGAAGGGAACGCCCATCGCCGCGAGGCGCGCACACTGCGTGCTGCGCCGCTTGGCTCCGGTCAGGTCGGCCACTTCGTCGGGAGTGAGCCAAGGGGTCACGACGTCGCCTCCTCGTAGGCCTTGGTGATGCGGTGGAACTGCTCGGCGTCGCCGCCGCGGTCCGGGTGGTGCTGGGAGCGTAGGCGCCGGTAGGCCGATTCGATCTCGTCGCGGCCGGCCGTCGCTGCCAGCCCGAGCACGTCGCTCCAGTGCTCGCTACCGCCTGCGCCAGGGAGTGCGGTGAAGCCGGTGAATGCCCGTTCCAGCATGTCACTGGCGCCCCACCGAGTAATGCCGCGCAACGCCGCGATGGTCAGCTCGATCGCGCGCATGTTGGCCTCCAGCGACGTGTATCGGTCGCAGGCGAAGCACATCGGCTTGCCCTTGCGTTCAAAGTAGACCGCGATGCCCTTGTCATCGATGGCGCCCTGTTGTGCGTAGGGGAGGCCATCGCGACGCAGCTGCATGTTGCTGCTCATTACGATGCGGCGACCACCCATGCGTCCGATCTCGGCAAGCAGACCGTCACGCGCACGGCCGAGCGGCATCTTGAACGCGCCGGTCTCTCGGCGATACGATGGCGTGCGTTCCCAGCCAGCCGGCCAGGTGAGGGGATAGGCTTCGACCGCCATCACTCCCCCTCCCGCATCGCGGCGTCGATGGCCTGATCCAATTCGTCCCAGTAAGTCCATTCAGGACCTTCGCCACGATCACGACCAATCATCTGATCGCCATTTTCTCGCAGCCACCGATACCTCTCCGCGTCCTTCCTTAATGCCTCGACCTCGGCGTCTCGGGAGGCGTGGGCGGCTTGGTAAGCGTTCCATGCGAGATCGATTTCGAAATAAGCGTAATCCGTGACAATGCCATCACGATGGATAGGCAGGTTATGATCGCGCGCCCACGCATCAAACTTCGCCCGCAGTTCGTCGGTGGTCATGGCTTCGCCTCACGAGCACGGAGCATCCCGTCTGCCACTTCGTAAGACAGCTTTGCGATTGCTTCTGAAACAGACAATTGACCTTCATCGA